>UMBJ01020125.1_pt1 | contig 8683 bp, 8 predicted proteins | sample 1963961 | NCBI WGS metagenome assembly UMBJ01 (sample SAMEA4835941, study PRJEB28245) | human gut metagenome | biome: gut microbiome; material: fecal sample | place: Denmark | collected 2008 | reverse complement strand
TGAAAAAATCAGAGGTAATATGGGATATTGTTCGTTTTTAGTAGTAAAAGTAGATTATATCTGCTATGGATTTCGTGGAAGTAATATTGAATAATTGCAACTAATTTGCTACTAAAGTTTTTGAAAACGATATGAAAAGAGTAACATAAGATGAAACAGATGCGGTGGAATGCCGCATAAAATCAGCATTTTTGATTTGATGATACTTCCCTTGGGAAGAGTTTGAGTAGTAAACTGTAAATTAGCAAACTCTATTATCCTGAAATTAGTAAACTTCATTATCCCGTCATAGGTAGAGTTCTAAACATATTTTTTGGTATGTTTGGGGCTCTTTTTTTAATGGAGAAAGAGGGAACATATCATCCGTATGGCAGGAACATCAGGGGATTTTGTCAAAGTTCACAAAAATATTATAAATATTTTATTAAATATTCCAGATAGACAACATATATTTTTTCTGATACTATTACATGCAGTTATTAAATAGTTACGAATCAGAAGGATTGTTACTGAAATATTTATTTATCGTCAGGCAAGACCTTATAGTAGTATAGGAATAGGTTTTCTATATACTGTAATGGCCTTTTTTTATTTGTCTGGCAGCGGGGGAACAGGAATATGGTTATCCATAAGATTTTGAATAATAATCTGATACTGTCCAGGGATGGACAGGGACATGAAGTTATTGTAAAGGGTTGCGGAATTGCCTTTCAGAAAAAGAAAGGACAGCAAGTGGAGGAGTCCAGGATCGAGAAGATCTTTACTGCGGAAAATGCCCAGATCAGCAAGGAGATACAGGGTTATCTGACTGCTATTCCGGAAAAATATCTGGATTTTGTGGGAGCTTTTGTAAATGAAGTGAAGGAAAAAGAGGGGATGAAATTAAATGACAGTATTTATTTTTCCCTTAGCGACCATATCATGGGTGCGATCTCCAGACTTGAAAACGGGATCCGTCTTCAGAATATGCTGCTTCTGGATATCAAGCAGCTTTATCATAAGGAATATGAGATCGGCTTGGAATTACTGAAAAAGGTAAATGAGATGTTCGAGGTAGATCTTTCTGCAGATGAAGCAGGATTTTTTGCATTGCATTTTGTGAATGCGGAAGATGGCGGCAAGACGGACAGCTATCAGATTTCCATTATCGTACATCAGATCCTGGACATCGTGGAGAAGTATTATGACAATATGGAATTTCAGGAGGATAATCTGTATTATCAGCGGTTTCTCACGCATCTGAAATATTTTGCCCAGAGATTCCTTCATAAAGAGCTTCACTATGATGAGAATCAGGAGCTTTTCAAGATCATCAAGGAGCAGTACAGAGAAGCTTACGGCTGTGTAAAAATGATCTATCTTATGATGGAAGAGGAATATAAATACGCTATGACTGAGGACGAAATGCTGTATCTGACGATTCATATCCAGAAGATCACAGAAGACCATAAACGTCTGAAAAATCTGTGAAAAGAGATTGTTTTATAAATTAGGTGTTAATGGATTGTTACTGAAATACGTGCCATGTGCGTATCTTTTCAGGCAAGACCTTTAATATAAATTTCAATATTTATTATTAAAGGAGGTCCCCAAATGAAAAAGGACTATGCAAAAACTGCAGACACACTGATTGCAGCGCTGGGCGGAAAAGATAATATCACCCGTCTGTTCCACTGCATGACAAGGCTTCGTTTCTATGTGAAAGACAGATCGAAGATCAACGAGAAAGAGATCTTAAAGCTTTCTGAGATCTCCGGCGTTAACTGGCATGAAGATCAGTTCCAGGTTATCGCAGGAAACGAAGTAAACGCTGTTTACAAGGCATTGGAAGACAAAGGCGTTCCTACCGATGATGCACCGGCAGCGAACTCTGACAGCTCAAAGAGTGTTGTTTCAAAAGTTATCGATGCCATCACCGGATGTATGACCCCGATGATCCCTGCCCTGACTGCAGCCGGTATGATCAAAGTTGTACTTACCCTGCTGACAACTTTTCATCTGGTATCAGAAACAAGCAGTACCTACCAGGTGATCAGTTTTATCGGAGATGTTACTTTCTACTTCATGCCGTTCCTGATCGCAGCAAATGCTGCCAAGGTTTTCCGCGTGAACCAGTCACTGGCGCTGTTTATTGCCGGTGTTTATTTAAGCCCTACCTTTGTAACTATGGTAGCTGGTGATGCGGCCATCACACTGTTTGGTCTGCCGATCACAAAAGCAACTTATTCTTATTCCGTTATTCCGGTTATCCTGATGGTATGGATCACACATTATATTGAGATTCTGGTTGATAAGATCACACCGAAAATGGTAAAACTGATCCTGAACCCGACACTGGTAATTCTGATCAGTGCACCGATCGCCCTGATCGTAGTTGGACCGATCGGAACAATTATTGGTAACGGACTTGCGGTAGCCATCAACTTCCTGTCCGTAAAACTTGGTTTCATTATTGTAGGTATCCTTGCAGCAACCTTCCCGTTCATCGTTATGACAGGTATGCACCATGCGCTGACACCGATCGGACTGAATGCCATTGCAACCGGTGGTAGCGATACACTGATCTTTGTATCTCAGGTATGCTCTAACCTTGCACAGTCCGGAGCTTCTCTTGCAGTAGCTGTAAGATCCAAGGACAGCAACATGAAACAGCTGGCAAGTGCAGCCGGTGTTTCCGCTCTTATGGGTATCACAGAGCCTGCTCTGTATGGTGTTACACTGAAACTGAAAAGACCGGTTGTAGCAGCTTCCATCGCAGCCGGAATCGGTGGTATCGTAGGAGGACTTCTTCAGGTTTCTCTTTACATTGCACAGAATTGTATCATGGCGATCCCGGCGTTTATCGGCGAGAAGGGATTAAGCAATCTGATTTATGGAATCATTATGATCGTGGTATCTTTTGTAGCTGCTTTTGTTCTTACACTTATCTTCGGATTTGAGGATGTAAAGGCTGAGACAGAGGATGAAGTACAGAACACAGATACAGAAAAACAGCCGGAACAGCAGAACGCTCCGCTTGTAGATAAGATCGAGCTTTGTGCACCGGTAGCAGGAACTGTAAAAGCACTTTCCGATGTTCCGGATAAAACTTTTGCTGATAAGGTTTTAGGTGACGGAGCAGCGATCGTTCCATCAGAAGGAAAGGTTTATGCACCGGCAGATGGTACGGTGGCAAATATCATGAAGAGCAAACATGGAATCATGTTTGTGACAGAAAGTGGAGTAGAAATTCTGATCCACATCGGACTTGATACTGTAAATTTAAATGGTAAATATTTTAAATCCCATGTTTCTGAGGGAGATAAGGTAAAAAAAGGAAAGCTTCTTGTGGAATTCGATATGGATGCCATTAAGAAAGAAGGATATGATCTGATCACACCGGTTGTTGTGACCAATATTTCTGATTATATCAAAGCAGTATGCATGGAAAAAGAAGATGCAGCTGTAAATGCAGGAGATAAATTTCTGACTATTGTATAAGAATAACAACGAAACATCAGGCGGAGATAACAGATCCGCCTGGTGTTTGTAAAAAGGAGAAAATTAAAAAATGAAAAATTATAACCGTATGCCGGAAAAATTTCTCTGGGGCGGAGCAACTGCTGCAAACCAGTATGAAGGCGGTTGGGATGAGGATGGCAGAGGCCCGTCCATTGCAGATGTCCTGACAGGAGGAAGTGTGGATAAGGAACGTCGTCTTACACCGCCGGCACCGTTACCGGAAGAATTTTATCCCAATCACCAGGCAACTGATTTTTATCATCACTGGAAAGAGGATATTGCTCTTTTTGCAGAGATGGGATTTAAGGTATATCGTTTTTCTATTTCTTGGTCCAGAGTGTTCCCAAATGGGGATGAGGAAACTCCAAATGAGAAAGGCCTTAAGTTCTACGACAATGTGATCGATGAGTTGAGAAAATATAACATTGAGCCGCTGATAACGATCTCTCATTATGAGAATCCCCTTCATCTTTCTCTGGAGTATGGCGGATGGAAAAACCGTAAGATGATCGATTTCTATCTTCGATTTGCAAAGGTTTTATTTGAGAGATATAAAGGTAAGGTAAAATATTGGCTGACTTTTAATGAAATCAATATGCTGACGCAGGACTTTGGTGCGGTATTCTGTGCAGGAATGCTGGACCCGAAGGATGTATGTGAGCAGAGCCGTTATCAGGCAATGCATCACCAGCTGGTAGCAAGTGCACTTGCAGTTTCCATGGCTCATGAGATCAATCCGGAGTTTATGCTTGGCTGTATGCTTGCTTATCACAATGGTTATCCATATACCTGCCATCCGGATGATATCTTATATGCACAGCAGTTTGGGCAGATCCACAATTCCATTGCCGGTGATGTTCATGTAAGAGGATATTATCCGGGATTTGCAGCGAGATACTTTGAGGAGCACGGAATCCAGCTGGAGGTTCTTCAGGAGGATAAAGAGATCCTCAAGAAGGGTACGGTGGACTTTTTCACCATCAGCTATTATTCCAGTAGCTGTGTCAGCGTGACAAAGGACGGAGAGAAAACGGCCGGAAATGGAAGTGACAATCTGAAAAATCCATATCTGAAAGCTTCCGACTGGGGCTGGCAGATCGATGCAACTGGTCTTCGCTATGTTCTGAACCAGATCTATGACCGCTATCAGATTCCGATCATGATCGTGGAAAATGGTCTTGGGGCGGTGGATCAGCTGACAGAGGATGGAAAGATTCACGATGATTACCGTATTGAATATATGCGCCGCCATATAGAGCAGATGAAGGAAGCAATCCATGACGGAGTAGATCTGATCGGCTACACCTGCTGGGGCTGTACAGATCTTGTCAGTGCCTCCACCGGAGAATACAAGAAGCGTTATGGTCTTATCTATGTAAATAAAAATGATGACGGGACTGGAGACTTTTCCAGAATCCGCAAAGATTCTTTTTACTGGTACAAAAAAGTGATTGAATCCTGCGGGGAAGAGTTTTAACTGAATCAACTGCGAAGCAGTTATCTGGTGTAGAATTATGTAGCGAATGCGGTTGCTTTTATCCGGTTGACGACAAAATCCTGGAGTATGACAATGTACTCCGGGATTTTTTGGGAAGGTTGACTTTTACACGGTAAAGTGTAATACTTATTGTAAGTGACGAATGTGATGAGTGTTTTTTATGCCGGATGAAAAAGTACTGCAGGTAGCGATACTTATATGGGGATGTGTATTTTGTGCCATAGCTGCATTATGTATATTTCTGAGCAGTAATTATGACAGGGAAAAGCGTCGGTATCTCATCCTGATGGAGAGTTTTGCTTCCCTGTTATTGCTGATGGATGCCATGGCGCATATTTTCAGCGGATATCCCGGAGTTCCGGGCAGTGTGATGGTCTGTATTTCGAGTTTTCTCGTATTCTTTTTAAGTGACGTATTCCCGCTGTGTTTTCACATTTATGTGTGTGTTTATCTGTTTTCGAAGAAAGAGCGGAGAACATTAAAAAGAGTAAAAACCGGATATGTTATTGCTGCCGCAGGGGCTGCTTTTGTGGTGATCTCGCAGTTTACTCACTGGTATTATTACATAGATGGGGATAATTGTTATCATCGGGCATCGTTATATATTATGTCAATTCTTCTTCCGGCAGCAGGCTTGCTCATTGATCTTACGCTTCTGCTCCAGTACAAAAAGAGAGTCAGTCGGAAGCTCCTGTTCTCTATGCTGTCATGCGTTGTACTTCCGGCAGTGGCGGCAGCTGTGCAGGCATTCTGGTATGGAATGTCGCTGATCGAGTTTTCTGTTGGTATCTCCATGATCATTATGTTTATCGTGACGATGACGGAGCTGAATCAGGAAATGTATCAGCTGATAAGCAGAGAGGGCAAGATAAAGGAAAGACTTGAGATCGCAACGATACTGAATAAATGCATTGCTGAGCTGATATCAGGAGAAGATGAAGATGCGGCGATTTTGTTTCATGGTGTTCTCCTTCCCAAAGATACTTAGCACCATCAAGCAGATCAATGATAGCTGTAAGCATATTGTTATATGTAGTTCCTTAATTTCATCATTGGTAGGAAGATTGCTTAAATTTTGTTGATTACAGCAATTAGTAAATGCTTTCTGTATTTCAAGTAATTGCAGATATAATGCATTAACAGTCTGCACAAGAGGATATATAGTTTCTTTCTTGCCGACAACGCAGATGCGGTTATAGATGCAGGAACGGACAAAGTAATCTTTCTTCATCATGCCGCTGGCAAGAATGCGGGCTTCGATTTGCTTGCGTTCAGCATCGCTGATTCTAAAACTTATAGTTGGATGTTTGTGTTGATTGCTCATGGTAAAGCTCCTTTCATAGTGGGGTGAAAGCAGGTACAGTTAAGCACCCGCAAGCCATATTTGATTATTCTGAAACGTTTGAAAGGATATATGGGGTGTGCAAACATAATATCTGTCATATACATGGGATAAGAGAGATAAATTATGAAGAACAAAAACATAAGGATATGGTTTCAATTGGCAAGGATTATAGTAAACTGATTATTGGATATGAGGAAAAATTATTAAATTTAAAAGAGCATAATTTACTTTATAATGATGAAAACATAAGAAATGCTATTCATATTGCTAAAACGGGATTAATAAAAGATACGAATCAAAATATATTTCATGAAAAAGAATTTTTTGAAGATATCGAAAAAAGCAGATATTCAGTAGGTTTATCATATTCAGATGTAGATATGCCATATGTTAAGGAAATATGTGATAGACTTAGAAAATCGAAAAAAATGAGAGCGAGTAGGTGGTATCTTGAAGAATATGATTCAGTTGAACGCAGAAATGAATTTAAAAGAAAAATTACAAAAGTAAGATATAGTGGTAATTTCGCAGAATTTAAAATGTAGATGTATTAGAGTATATGTTAAGACTTTAAACCAGTCTCTTATGTAAAAGTGAGACTGGTTTATTCGTATAAGATATAATTGAATCATCAGCTGTGCAGGTGTGCCAACAAACGTTTTAACTTACAATAAAAAATCGCCAATGTTATACTAAGTATAGGTTTGCCAACTATATTAAAAACAAAGGAGACTATCATAAATGAATGTTAATAGTTTGGCACATACAAAGTGGAATTGTAAGTATTATATTGTATTTGTGCCCAAATACAAGAAGTCATATCTATACAGCAGAGTAGTATGCATGGAAGAAAAACAGAGTATGGTGAAATAATATTTAAAAATATATTGTTGCCTATTGTTGACATGAATTGCCAATAATGGTATATTTACCAACAAAAAAAGGAGAACATACACATGAATCAGAACTTATATTCAAGATGTTATATGTACATGTATTACGGACGTACACAGCTATAAATATGCAAGGTTAGTGCATTAGTTTATGGCTTGTAGGTCTTTTAGTCTAGTGCATAAAACCAGAATATAAGAGATGATTTAACACATTTTATATCTTAGATTGGAAATATCGCACTGGACTTTGAGGGTTTAGTGCGATTTTTTTTTATGCTACCAGGCATCTGGAAGGAGCTGCCGGTGGCAGGTTTTGTAGGTGAAAGAGCATTTGTAAAGAACTGTTGGAAATAGGTTTACAAGAAGGAGAGATAAAAAATGAATGATGTAATAGAATTGGAACTCATAACAAGTGGAGAAGCAGAAGGTTTGCGTAAATTGCAGGTAGAAGCATTTATAGCGTTATATGAAAAATATCGGGATGATATTACAAGCCCGGCAAAAGAAAGTCTTGAAAAAATAACACAGAAGATAATTGAAGACAATTCGGATTTCTATTTTATTTTGTTTAATGGTAAGAGAGTAGGTGGTGTAAGAGTTAAATGGCATAATGGGAGAAATGTAAAGTGGATTTCCCCTATTTTTGTTATTCCACAATTTCAAAATAAAGGAATAGCAAGTGCTGTAATAGAACGATTATTTGAAATGTATTCTTCTGATACAATAGAATGGCGGTTAGATACTATTAAGCAAGAAGAAAAAAATTGCTATTTATATGAAAAATGTGGATTTGTCAGAGTCGGCGATGAAACAGTTATAAACGAAAAAATGACTTTAGTTGAGTATACAAAAACTTGTAAAAAATCATGAGGCAGAGTGACCTAAGGAGCCAGAAAAATGATAACAGAGGCATTTGATAATTCAGAGGCAAATTAGACCGGAGGATTTTTATGGGGAGAAAAGGCAGTTGTGTGATAAGTGTATTATTGTTTTTTCGGGGCAGATATTTGACTATATGCTGAAAACATATGCACATGAGCAGGCTGGTACAATAAAGTGCTGCAATGGAATTACAAAGGTATATGTTTTTGAAATAGATAATATGAAAATTGCCGCATACTTAAGCCATATAGGTTCTGCAATGGCAGGGAGTGATGTGATAGATGCAAATTGGCTGACGGGTGCAAGCAGGTTTATTATGTTTGGTTCAGCAGGTTCACTGGATAGAGATAAGACAACTGGAAAGTTTGTTATTCTAACGGAAAGTTACAGGAAAGAGGGAATGAGTTATCACTATGCAAAACCGTCAAATTATATAAAAATCAGAAATTATCGGATTGTGAAATCCATATTTGACAATTTAGGACTTCCTAATGTGGCAGGAAAAGTCTGGACAACGGATGCAATATATCGGGAAACTAAAGCGAAGCTTGATGCAAGGAAAAA
>UMBJ01000884.1_pt1 | contig 8772 bp, 10 predicted proteins | sample 1963961 | NCBI WGS metagenome assembly UMBJ01 (sample SAMEA4835941, study PRJEB28245) | human gut metagenome | biome: gut microbiome; material: fecal sample | place: Denmark | collected 2008 | reverse complement strand
AATACGCGGTGACAAGGCTGTGCAGGAGTACAGCGGTCAGGTGCATCCGGCAACGGAAGAAGACTGGTCTACGGAATACGGCGATTTGCGTCTTTCTGTAAAGATTGTGGACAGCATTGAGGAAGCTATAGCACATATTGCCAAATACGGCACCGGCCACAGCGAATGTATTGTTACCGATAATTATCAGGCGGCACAGCTTTTCCAATATACCGTGGACGCTGCTGCTGTTTACGTCAATGCCTCTACCCGCTTTACTGACGGCAACGAATTCGGCTTCGGTGCGGAAATCGGCATCAGCACACAAAAGCTGCATGCCCGCGGACCTATGGCGCTGCCGGAGCTTACGAGTACAAAGTATCTGATTAACGGTAACGGTCAGGTGCGCAAATAGGCTATCATGTACTTAAGTTGCTGAATGGTTAGCAATGAAAAACCTCAGGGATGACAGTTGTTACTTAAGGCTGACGTAATATCAGATGCTATATTTTAATAAAGCATAATACTTACTGAAACCCGCTTCAATGGCGTAAGCCGGCGAAGCGGTGTTTTGCTTTTGCAGGAAAGCTGTCTGATGCAGGTAAAATTCACATTTTTGCACCGATTTTTATTGCCTGAGGTATATGCTTTAAGTGTAAAATTTGATATAATTAATTGGATAAGATTGCTTTGTTGCTATTGCACAATTTAGAAAGCTGGAGGGAACTCTTTTGGAAGAATTGTATCGTGAAGAATCTGGAACAAGTACGCAAAGAAAAATCTTTGCAGTGATTGCCTTGCTGATGATTGCGAGCCTTTATTGGCATGAATGGACCTGGCTGCAGGAACATAGACGCTTTGATATGCTGGGCTGGGGTATGGATACCGTGCTTTTGGCTCTGTGGATTTGGCGTGTAGCCTTTGGCTATACCCTGATACTCTACAAGGATATGAAGCTTGAGGTAATCAGCCACGGCTTAGGCTTTATTAAACGAAGTTATGTTGTTGACCTGACCCGTACAGAAAGCTTTACCGATAAATATGTAAAGAGCTTTTTCCGCAAAACAGCTATTAAGCATTATATCCATCGTTATAATTCACTTGATGAAAATCCGCAGCGCTTGCTGGTATTTACCGAAGGCAAGAAAAATAAGCTGGCGGGTTTGCTGTTTAAATCCAGTGATGAGTTTGTCCGTGTATTGCGTAAAGAAATGCCGGATAAATTCATTCAGCTTTAATTGATGATTGTTTTGGTATAGGAGGCTTTGACAGATGGAAACAATAGCTAACGTAGAACCGGTGGCAGTATGCGCCCGCGTTATGCAAATATTTTTTGGTTCTTTTATTTACATTTATCTGATTGCCAAGCTGGTTGGCCCCGATAATAAATTGGCTTGGTTCAGAAAACGTAAAAAATATACTTTTTTTAACCGCCGTGGTATTTTCGGTGAGGATATTAACTTTGGTTATCCTGTATGCTGGCAAGGCGTTCTTGTTTTCCTGGCAATTTACGGCGTAGTTTTCGGCTTTGGCTATTGGTATATTTTCGTACACGCTTATTAAGCTAAATATTTGGTAGAGGAAGGATTTGCTTCAATGGCAGAAATTAGAGGTATTATTGTTAAAAAGCAGGGCGAGCGCGCTGAGGTAAAGGTTGATAAAGCTGAAAGCGAACTGACAGGCCTGCCTAAATACATAGATTGCTGGAACCCGGTAGGTGCTAAGGCCGGCGATGTAGTAGGTGCGGAATACCGCGATTTTGACCAACGCAAGGCTAAGCTGGTTATTTACGGTCTGCCGGTAGCAGGCATTCTTGCAGGTGTTGCCTGCGGACACAGTATGGCTACGTTCTTTCATATGGATGAATTGCCGTTTATTGCCGGTTGTATTGTTTTGTGGCTTTTGGTAACCGTAAACTATGCACGTATTTTTAAACGTGATGCGGTACGCGAAGGCAAGCAGGCTGTTATTTTTGAAATCCAGCAGCCGAAGATTGTTATTGATATGGGTAAAAAGGAATAGGCTGAAGCATGAAGGTTATTTTGGCATCAGCCTCTCCGCGCAGACAGGCGCTGCTGCAACAAATAGGTATTACTCCGTTGGTTTGTCCGGCGGATTTTGCCGAAGGCAGCGGCACTGCGAGCCAGGCGCAGGAGGTTGCTTTGTATAATGCAACTGGCAAATGCGCCGCTGTAGCAGCAAAGATGGGAGATGAGCTTCCTGTAATTGCTGCAGATACAATCGTAGTAATTGATAATGTTATTTTGGGCAAGCCGCAGGATGCAGTAGCTGCCAAGGCTATGCTGCTGCGCTTGTCCGGACGTACACATCAGGTGATGACAGGCGTTGCTGTGCGCTATAAGGGACAGCAACTGTCCAAGGTGTGCATTACCGATGTAAGCTTTCGTCAGCTGACTGCTGAAGAAATAGATGCTTATATTGCTACAGGCGAGCCTATGGATAAGGCAGGAGCCTATGGCATTCAGGGCAGAGGTGCTGTCTTGGTGGAAAAAATCAATGGCTGCTATAACAATGTTGTAGGTCTGCCTTTGTCATTGTTGTACTTAATGATGCAAAGATTGGGAGTATGAGGAGCTATGAAGAGTGACTAATCCTGCAGTAAGCAGGACCTGCGATTTTTGCAGTGATTTTAGTAGTATCGACAAAACAACAAACACAGAGAGTATTAAAAATCTTCCCTTAGAGGACAGACCACGGGAAAAGCTTTTTCTGCGTGGGGTGGAAGCGCTGACTGATGCGGAGCTGCTGGCAATATTGCTGCGCACAGGCACTGCTCAAAAATCAGCGTTGGAGATTGCTAAGGAGCTCACAGCTGACGGAGGCCTGTACAGGCGTCTGGCAGGAGTGAGGGACTTAAATGAGCTTATGCAAATCAAGGGTATGGGGCAGGCCAAGGCAGCAACAGTTTTGGCAGCTCTGGAAATAGGCAGACGTATTGCGTCGGCCCGCCCTTTGGATAAAATCCATTTTGGCTGTCCGCAGGATGGTGCGGCATTTTTGATGCCACGCTTGCGTTATGCCACAAAGGAACAATTTTTGGTAATTTTGTTAAACAGTAAGAATAAAGTAATAGGCACAGAGCTGGTATCAGAGGGTTCGCTGACCAACTCGGTGGTGCATCCGCGTGAGGTATTTCTGCCGGCGATTCTGCAGCATGCAGCCTCTATCTGCGTGGCACATAATCATCCATCGGGTGATCCGATGCCAAGCATTGAGGACAGGCAGCTGACAGCTGTTTTGCTGGCGGCAGGACAAACGTTGGGGATTCCGCTTCTGGACCATCTGATTATCGGGGACGGTGCTTATTACAGCTTTCAGGAAGATGGAGCATTAGAAGTTTAGGAGGATAGTCGGAAATGAAATTTACTTTCCCTAATATCAGTATTTTTAACAATATGTCGGATGACATGGGTATAGATTTGGGCACTGCGAATACGCTGGTGCATTGCAAGGATAAGGGTATTATTATCCGCGAACCGTCGGTAGTAGCTGTTGAAAAGGACACTAACGAGGTACTGGCAATCGGTGCGGAGGCTAAGAGAATGATTGGCCGTACTCCCGGTAACATTATCGCTATCCGTCCGATGAAGGATGGCGTTATTGCCGACTATGAAATTACTCAGTCTATGCTGAAATATTTTATTAAGCAGGCTATGGGCAACCGTACCTTTGTACGTCCGCGTATTCTGGTTGGTGTGCCTTCCGGTGTTACCGAAGTAGAAAAGCGTGCCGTTGTTGATGCTACTATTGAAGCAGGTGCGCGTGAGGCTTACTTGATTGAAGAACCGATGGCGGCAGCAATCGGTGCAGGCTTGCCTGTACAGGAAGCAACCGGCAGCATGGTTGTTGATATCGGCGGCGGCACCTGTGAGGTTGCCGTAATTTCTCTGGGCGGCATTGTTGTCAGCAAGAGCGTACGCTGCGGCGGTGATGCTATCGACAGTGCTATTGTACGTTATATCCGCAAAGCCTTTAATATGTTTATCGGTGAGCGTACAGCAGAAAATATTAAAATTGAAATCGGTACCGCAATGAAGGTTGATGAGCCTGCTGTTATGGAAGTTCGCGGCCGCGACCTGCTCAGCGGTCTGCCTAAGAGTATAGAGGTTAATGCCAACCATGTTTGCGAAGCTGTTAACGAGCCTGTAAGCATGATTGTGGACGCTGTTCGTAACACCTTGGAGCGTACACCGCCTGAACTGTCCGCTGATATTATGGACCGTGGCATTGTTATGACAGGCGGCAGCTCTATGCTGCGCAATCTGGACAGACTTATTTCTCAGGAAACCGGTATGCCGGTATTCGTGTCCGATGAAGCTTTGAACTGTGTTGCTTTGGGCACCGGTATTGCTGTAGAAAATATTGACATTTACCGCAAAGGCTTTATGACCTCTAAATAAGTAGGAATGCAGCATGAATAAGAAGGTTATGTTGGTAGCTTTGTTTGTTCTGGTCCTGTTTTCTATGCTGGCGATGGCCGTAGCAGGCAGAAGCCGTTTTCCTTTGGTCAACAGAGCGGTGGCGGCAGTAGTGCTGCCAGTAGAAAGTATGCTGACCGGGTTAGGCAATGCCAGTGATGGCGTGCGTGGCTATTGGAAGGCACTGACAGTAATGCAGAGCGAAAATGCAAAGCTGAAACAAGAAAATATTGAGCTGCGTAATGCCAATATCCAAATGGCTTCGATGTATGCAGAAAACAGGCAGCTGAGAGGCTTGTTGGAGTATAAGGAGCAGCACAAATCGCAGAAGGTTGTAGCAGCAAAGGTAATTGCCCGCAGCTTCGGCGATTTACGTGACTGCATATATATCGCTGCCGGTAAGGACAGAGGCCTGGCACCTGATATGGCTGTAGTAAACGGCGGCTTGGTAGGCGTGGTTGATGAGGTATATGATGATTATGCCCGTGTACTTTTGCTCACCTCTCCGCGTTGTCGTGTAGGTGCTAGGGTATTGCGTGCTGATTCACGTGCTGTCGGTGTGGCCGGCGGTGTCAGCGGCAAGGATAAGCTGCTGTTGGAGCATATTTACCGCGAAGCAAGCCTGCGTGAGGGTGATATTATCGTTACCAGCGGTTACAGCGGCAGCCATCCTGCGGATATTCTTATCGGTAAGGTTACTGCTACTCATATGGATAGTGTAGGTCTGCTGCAGGAAGCAGATATTGTACCTGCTGCTGATATTGCAGATGTTGAACAGGTATTGGTTATTGTTGGCTTTACGCCGGAAGCGAAAATTGTATTACAGGGAGGACAGGCAAAATGAGGAGACTGATTTGGCCCGTCCTGTTTCTGTTCTTAATGCTGCTGCAGGGGTCGATGTCTGTGTATTATACGGGCTGGCTTTCCTGTGATTTGCTGCTTTTGGCGGTATATGCTTATGCGCTGCTGCGCGGCGAAAAAGCTGGTGCGGTAGTCGGCGGTATCACCGGACTGCTGCAGGATGCAATGACGGTGGGTATTTTTGGCTTCCATATTCTCAGTCGTATCTGTGTAGGTTATATAGTGGGCCTGACAAAGGAAAAGGTGTTTAAGGATAATTATCTTTATCATATGAGCGCTATTGCGACGATTACTTTTATCCTGCGTTTTGTTTACTGGTGGCTGGAACTTTTGCGCAGTGGCGGACGCTGGAGCATATTTTTTGCATATTTATGGGATTCCCTGGGCTATATTATAGGCAATGCGCTGTTGGTATGGCCTGTTGTAGTTATAATGAAGATGATTTATGAATGGATCAGAAAAGAAGATATATCTTATTAACCAGGAAGCAGGAAAGGAGACAGACGTAGCCTATGGAAGATAGAAACCGGATAACCAGATTGCACACCTTGCTGGTTGTGTGTCTGGTATTATTTGCTGTGCTGCTGGGACGAATGGTTTATTTGCAGCTGTGGCGCGGTGATTACTACGCTAAGCAATCTGACGGCAACAGGCTGCGCCAGTCGCGTATTCTTGCTCCACGCGGAATTATTTATGATAGTGAGGGCAAAGAGCTGGTTAACAATCTGCCGGGATATGCGGTAGTATTGCAGAAGCAGTCCAGCTATAAACCGGAAACACTGCAGCGCCTCAGCAATCTGCTGCAGATGCCGGTAGAAGAAATTAACGCTAAAATTAAGGCGAGCGAAAATTTTTATGAACCGATTATGCTGAAAAATAATCTTGATCAGCAGATGGTAACCAAAATAGAAGAACAGCGCCGCTATATGCCGGAGGTTATGCTTTCGGTGCAGCCTATCCGCAATTACCCTTATCATGAGCTTGCTGTACATGCTTTGGGTTACGTAGGCGAGGTAAGTGCTTATGAAATTGAGCAGGGCTTGTTCAAGAATATTACTCAGGGCAGTCTTGTCGGTAAGGGCGGACTGGAAAAGACTTATGATAAATATCTGCGCGGTGAGGATGGCGCCTTTATGGAGGAGGTTGACGTTGCCGGTAACGTTGTCAAGCATTACGATTCAGTGCAGCCTATTCCCGGCAAAAATCTGAAGCTGACGATAGATTACGAGCTGCAAAAGGAGCTGGAGGCTTTTACAGATAAGCATCTTGCCTTTCTGCGAAGCTCCGGTATTGCTCCCGGAGCGAGAGCAGCGGCGGTAGTAGCTATCGACCCGCGTAACGGTGCGGTAAGGGCGATGGTCAGCCGTCCGGGCTATGACCCCAACTGGTTTGTGCATGGCATTTCCTCAAAGAATTGGAATTCTATTAATAACGATCCCAATTACACGATGAATAACAAGGTTATTACCGGTGAATATCCGCCTGGTTCTACCTTTAAGATTGTTACCGGCAGTGCTGCCTTTGAACTGAAAAAGGTTGGCTTGAACGAGCCCATTTTCGACGGTGGTTTTCATCCGATGGTTCCTACTATGGGTAACGCCGGCGGCGAGGTTTTAGGATGGCTGACATTTATCAAAGCGTTGGCGATGAGTGATAACGTTTATTTTTACGAGCTTGGTTATCGCGTCGGCATTGATAATATTGAAAAATATGCGCATATCTTTGGCTTTGGCGAACGCACTGGTATTGACCTGGAAGGCGAAAGCAAAGGCCTTGTTGCCTCTAAAAAAGTAAAGCGTAAAATCTGGGATGAGGACTGGCGCTTGGGTGATACCTTCAATGCTGCCATCGGTCAGGGCTTCAACCTGACGACACCGATTCAGCTTTCTGTTATGCTGAGTATTGTTGCTAATGGCGGTACCAAGTATCAGCCATATCTGGTTGACAGTATTATAAACAGTGACGGCAGTCTTTTTGAAAAGCCTAAACGTGCTGAAGGTAAGCATATTGATGTGTCACAGCAGACAATTGACTATATCCGCATGGGCATGAGTGCTACTACGCAGGAGGGTGGTACGGCATCGTACTTTGCCGGTCTGCCTAAGCCAATTGCCGGTAAAACCGGTACTGCCGAAAACTCTCATGGACGTGACCATGGTTTGTTTGTAGCCTATGGTCCGGTAGATGACCCTGAGCTTGTTGTAGTCTGCATTGTGGAACAGGGCGGCTTCGGCTCTGTTGCGGCCGGTCCTATTGTTTATAAAGCATTTGAAGAATTTTTCCAGGAAAAGGGTTATATGCCCCGCCCTGATAAGGCTGCCCCGAAGAAGGACACCGTCCAATAATGCAGGAAGGAGTACATTGTGGATTTTAAACGTATCCTGAAAAATCTTGACTGGTGGCTGATTGCTGCTGTGTTAATACTTATGGGTTGTGGCTTGGGGCTTATCGACAGTGCTACCCATTCCTTTGCAGTGAGCACCGGTAAGGCCTGGCATGTGCAGCGCCAAAGTATGTTTATGCTCTTTGGCCTGGCTATTGTTACTGCATCGTTGGCTTTTGATTACCGTGTACTCAAAAATTATGCTACCAAGCTGTATATACTTAACATCATACTGCTTTTGGCAGTAATGTTTGTAGGTCAGAGTCAATTGGGTGCACAGCGCTGGATTCAAATAGGTTCGCTGTCCTTTCAGCCCAGTGAATTTGCTAAGGTTTTTCTCATTATCTGCTTAGCTACCTTTATGGATAAGCGAATTGAATGGCTGGAGGAATTTAAGGATTACCTGCCGGTTTTTGCATATATTCTGGTGCCGTTTATACTTGTTATGCGTCAACCGGACTTAGGAACCTCGCTGACCTTTATTGCTATCCTTATAGGTATGATTTTTGTCAGCGGCTTCAAATATAAATGGTTCTTCCGCATGGGACTGGCTTTTATGGCCTTGCTGCCGGCCTTTTGGATGATTCTGAAGGATTATCAGAAGAACCGTATCCGTGTTTTTCTGAATCCGGAGCTTGATCCTTTCGGCAGCGGTTATCATGTTATTCAGTCTAAAATTGCTATCGGCAGCGGCGGATTTCTTGGCAAAGGCTGGTTGGCCGGAACGCAGAGCCAGTTGAACTTTTTGCCGGAAAACCATACGGACTTTATTTTTGCTGTTGCCGGTGAAGAGTTTGGCTTTATCGGAACGGTGTTTATCATTTCTATGTATATGATTATCATTTGGCGCGGTATTGCGATTGCGCTTGATGCAGATGATACCTTCGGTATGCTTCTGGCAACCGGTGTAACATCTATGTTTATGTTCCATGTTATGGTCAACATTGGCATGACCGCAGGTATTATGCCTGTAACAGGCGTACCGTTGCCATTTTTGAGCTATGGCGTCAGCTCGCTGACGACGAACCTTATGTTGGTGGCGATTTTGTTGAATATTAAGGTGAAGAAGCAGAATTTACAGTTCTAAGGATGATGATATCAACCTTTTTA
>UMBJ01023488.1_pt1 | contig 8965 bp, 9 predicted proteins | sample 1963961 | NCBI WGS metagenome assembly UMBJ01 (sample SAMEA4835941, study PRJEB28245) | human gut metagenome | biome: gut microbiome; material: fecal sample | place: Denmark | collected 2008 | reverse complement strand
ATAAAAATATCTGAACCGAATTTAGGATTGTCCGGCACGGCAAATCCAAACGTCTTACTTTTTTCATAAGTACATACGATTCGTGTGGTACCGCGGGATATAATTTTTGTAATCGTACCTTCCCTGCGTTTTCCACTATTCTCAGAAGTAACCGCCACCTGAACCGTATCCATATGAAACGCACCATGCACCTGTGATTCCGGGATGAAGATATCTTCCTCTTCCCCCTCGATGCTGACAAATCCAAAACCTCTTGCATGCGCCGTAAATGTACCGATTAAGTATTTTCCTTCTGATTTGATATATTTTCCCTTGGAAGTCACCTCGATCCTGCCATCCATCACAAGCGCGTCAAGTACTTCCTGCAGTTCACTGCGCTGGGATTTCGGTACTGATAAAACGACTGCCATCTCCTTTGCTTTCATCGGTACATAAAACTCATCGCAGATAAACTGGTAAATTGTCTTTTTCCGTTCTTCTAAAATTGTTTTCTCCATAAACCCCGTCCTTTTTTCTTATGAAAAAAATGACTGCCGCATCTGCGACAGCCATCCATTCATCTTAAAAAATACTCATATTTAATACCGCTGCAATCACGATAAACAAGATAACAAAAATTCTGGTCAGTTTTACTAACATACCTTCCATGGAACGTCCTTTGTTCTTGCCCCAATATGTGTCTGCTGCACCTGCGATTGCTCCAAGTCCTGCGGATTTACTTTCCTGCATTAAGATGATAACTGTCAATGCCACACTGATTATAATAAAAACTACAGTCAAAATTGTTTTTACAACTGCCACGATCGTTCCCTCCTAGGTTACAAACTCACAACTTTAATCATTGTAACATAGACGTTTCCTTTTTTCAACCCATTTTTTCAGCTTTCTGCTTTTCAGTGATTTCTTCCGGCACAAACACCGCATCCTCTGCCAGTTCCTCCTCAATGCGTAAAAGCTGGTTATACTTGCTGGTGCGCTCTGCGCGGCACGGTGCTCCCGTCTTGATCTGTCCGGCATTGACCGCCACTGCAAGGTCTGCGATAAATGCATCCTCCGTCTCCCCGGAGCGATGGGAAATGACCGTATGATATCCGGCTGACTTCGCCATCTCAATCGCATTTAACGACTCCGTCACGGTTCCGATCTGGTTTACTTTGACAAGGACTGCATTTGCAGCACCAAGTTTAATTCCGCACTGGATACGTTTGGGATTGGTCACAAACAGATCATCTCCGACAAGCTGTACTTTATCACCAAGTCTCTTTGTCAGTTTCTGCCATCCTTCCCAGTCATCTTCGAACAATCCGTCCTCGATAGAAACGATCGGGAACTGCTGCACGAGTTCCTCATACATGGCGATCATCTCTTCAGAACTTCTTGCGATCTCCTGTTCTTCCCCATTTCCCTTTGACTCTCCCGGAAATACATAGACGCCGCGCGCCTCGTCATACAGTTCACTCGCCGCCGCATCCATCGCATAAACGATATCCTCCCCGACACGGTAACCTGCCTTTTCCACCGCTTTTGAGAGATAAGAAAACGCTTCTCCCGTATTCTTAAAATCCGGTGCAAAACCGCCCTCATCCCCGACTGCTGTACTCATACCGTTTTCGTTTAAGATCTGGCGCAGAAAATGATATACTTCTGCACCCATTTTAAGGGCCTGTGAGAAACCGCGTGCTCCGACCGGCATGATCATAAATTCCTGAAAATCAAGCGTATTTTTTGCGTGGACACCGCCGTTGATCACGTTCATCATCGGAACCGGGAGCGTTTTGGCATTGGTTCCGCCAAGATAGCGGTATAATGGCATATCCAGTGCCTTTGCAGCCGTCTTTGCACAGGCAAGCGATACCCCGAGGATCGCATTTGCCCCAAGGTTTCCCTTATTATCGGTTCCGTCAAGTTCCACCATTGCGCGGTCTAATTTTGCCTGCTCTAACACATTCATCCCAAGCAGCATTTCCCGGATTTTTGTGTTTACATGATCCACGGTCTTCTGCACACCAAGGCCGAAATAATCTTTATCACCATCACGCAGTTCGATTGCCTCAAATCTTCCCGTACTTGCACCGGAAGGAACAGACTCTCTCGCCGTGATCTTTTTGCCGGTTGTCTCTGTCTCGGCAGTCACCTCGACCTCCACCGTCGGATTTCCTCTTGAATCCAATATCTGTCTTGCATGCACATCTGTGATCTTAATTTTTAATGACATAAAAAAATTCCCCTTTCACACAATCTTTTTCCGTAGTATGTGTAATCGGTGAATCATTTATAACTTTTTTACGGTAAAATAAATTTTTGCAGCGTCGTATATAAAAGTTTCGGATCGATCGGTTTTGCAAGGTGTTCATTCATCCCTGCTTCTTTCGTCTGTCTTCTGTCCTCATCTCCTGCGTTTGCTGTCATTGCAATGATTGGAAGTTCTTTGACATCTGCTCTGTCTAAAGCACGGATCTGTCTTGCTGCCTCAATTCCGTCTAAAACCGGCATGCGAATATCCATCAATATTGCATCAAAATAATATTCCGGGGCATCTGCACAAGTTCCACCGCTTTCTTGCCATTTTCCGCTGTGACAACCTCAAACTGTTTCTTTTCCAAAAGTCCCTTTGCAACGATGACATTAAGCGGATGATCCTCAACAAGCAGAATCCGCTTTCCCTCAAAACTGATATTCTCTGTTCTTTCCTTCCGCGCCTTTTTCCGGCGGTCAAAATCAAGTTTTGCGGTCACGGTAAACACGGTGCCTTTTCCTTCCGCACTCTCTACCGTAATGTCACCATCCATCATCCTTGCATAATTGCGCGCAATGGACAGTCCCAGACCGCTCCCTCCATAAACACGGGTATTTTCTTCATGCTCCTGTGTAAAAATTTCAAATACTTTTGGCAGAAAATCTTTTGCGATACCAATTCCATTATCGGAAACGACTGCGGTCAGCTGTACTCTTCCATCCGTTTCCTGCTCTGCAACAGAGACGTTGACATTTCCACCTTTGGGGGTAAATTTCACCGCATTGTTGATCAGATTTACCATGATCTGTTCTAACCTTGTGGAATCCCCAATATACACTTCCGAGATTTTCTTTCTTCTTTAAAAAGAATAGCCGACACCTGCCATGACTGCCTGTGCCTTCGCTAACATATTGACATTATCCCAGAACTTATCTCCCTCAAATGCCCGGATAGCAAGTTTCATGCTGCCACTCTCGATTCGCGACATATCAAGAATATCATTTAGCAGTGCTAAAAGATATTGGGATGCTGAATCCAGTTTTTCCGTATAATCAAGCACCTGCTCCCTGTCATCAAGCGATGAGCGTATCATGGAATTTAAACCGATGATCGCATTCATAGGTGTCCGTATCTCATGGCTCATTCCGGCTAAAAATTTCGTTTTTGCCTCATTGGCTGCCTCTGCCATCTTCAGTGCTTTCTCCAGCTGCTCCTGTTTTTCTTTTTCTTCTTTCACAATGTCCTCAACATCGGAAAGCATTAAAAGCAGTGTACCTGTCTGTTGATTTAAATACATACAGCGGATCTGTTTCTGACGGTACTTCCCATTTTTCGAACGCAGCGGAACCTCTACGATATACACATCCTGTGATTTTAAATGTTCACGGATATTCGACAATTCCATAGCTTCTGACAACCGCTTCTTTTCTTCCGGCGTTTCCACGCGGTCGGAAAGACATTGCAGCTCACCTTCATATTGATTCTGTTCAGCCTGTGAATCAAGCGCATACTGACCGCCAGTATGCAGGTGATCCCCGCCTGCATCAGATACATCTGGATGGGACGCACCAGAAAACAGAATGCAAGTCCCACCAGAAGATAATATGCCGTTGTGCTTTCCCGTCCACCAAATATAATATGATTCATGGCAAAACAGGAACCTGTTGCAACGTACTCGACCGCGATCAAAACAGACAAACGGATACCTGAATCTCTTTTCGAATAAAAGGAAACAAACAGTAAGATCAGAAACAATGCTGCATATAAAATACACATATGTTCATGGTAATAGTCTGCCTGTTTTCTCCATAATATGTAAAATGCCAGCATAAATGACAGGCACACCATGGAACTGTTTAAGACACAGAGCACGACTCTGTTCTCATGATCCACCTGCTGCCTGCATTCTGCCAGCACATCCGCTTTCAAAAATTTTTTCAGTTTTTCTTTCCAGTCTTCCCGAAACTTCATCATTCTGTCCCGATTCCTTTGGTCTTTAAGAAATCTACCCAGATGTTGTATTTCGACCCGTACAGATGCAGATTGTCAAACGTAAGCTCCTGTTTTAATCCACCCTGATCATCGCACACCACTTCATTGACATCAATATAAAACACACGAACACCATCCGCAAGCTGCTGTATGCGCTGATTTCTCGCATCAATGCCCGGATTATTAAAAATCGGATCCGAATCAGATTTTTTCTGGGTCACATGCATGATCGCCTGCACATAAATGACCGCATCCGGCTGCAGTGTTTTGAATTTCTCCACTGCATTCTGATACTCATTCATAAACCCGTCCAGTGTTCCACGTCCCATCTCATTGATACCGATCTGAAAATACACCTTTTTATACTGCTTTGCCTTCAAGGCTTCCTCTAATGTCACCTTTTTCCCGTTGACCTCACAGAATGCATCTTTCCACAGATCATAAATATTCATACCAACAGTTGCGAAAAAATCGGAATGATCCAGTCCACCATAATCATGCAGACCTACCGTTCTCGAATCTCCAATAAAAACTGCATCATCAAAATAACTGTCATCCACCTGTATAAATTTCTTTGGTTTTGCAGCCGCCGTTTCTGTATCCTGCATTACTGTTTCCGTCTGCTCTGCCACGTTTTCCTCATCCGTCGTTTCCGTACTTGCAATGACACTTTCCGGGTTCTGTGGTTTTGTTCCATCCGGCAACAGATCCGGCAACTCTTTACTCCAAGGATAAATTTTATCATGAATTCCGTCTAACACCAATACAAAATACGGAGTTTTTTTTACATCGATGGAATAATTTTTATAGATCCCGTCTTTTTTTAAATATCCGATCAGGGAAAGTACCCCCCAGCCAATGATCAAAAAGACAGCAACCCTGCATTTCATTATTTTTTTCACGCTTATTCACCAGTCCTAAAAATTAAAGTACAAAAACGGGTTATTCGTAGAAACTGCCATATAATAAAGACTTAATCCTAACACCACGATCACCGCCAGACTCCCCAGCCATTTTTTTTCAAATACCTTATATAAAGCTGTCGGGTATGGAGTTGAAAAAACAATCCCCATCAGAAACAGTGGACCGTAATCTTTCAGATACTGCAAAAAATCCATCTGTCTGACCGTTTCTCCCACACCGAAAAATGGAAACATTCTTGCATAATAGACACCAAGCTGTCCTACATCCGCAATCGCAAATGCCATCCAGGTAAGCGGTACTACAAGCACCAGATATACATGGGAAAGTATTTTGCTTTTTTTCAGAAACTGCAGTAAAAATGCTTTTTCCAAAGCAAGCAGTAAGAGCAGTGATGCTCCCCAGATCAGAAAATGTCCCTCTGCCCCATGCCAGACGGCAGTCAGACTCCATACCACAAATAAATTAAATATCGTACGCGCTTTTCCCTTCCTGTTGCCGCCAAGCGGAATATAGACATATTCCCGGAACCAGCGTCCAAGCGTAATATGCCATCTTCTCCAGAATTCGGATACCGATCTTGAAATATAGGGATGTTTAAAGTTTTTCGGAAATTCAAATCCAAGCATCCGTCCCAGTCCCAATGCCATCAGAGAATAACCGGAAAAATCAAAATAAAGTTCGATCGAATATGCAAACGCTCCCATCCATGCCAACGGTGTTGAAATACTTTCAAAGCCGATTGCCTGGATGTTATTCCACAAAAGTCCAATACGGTCTGCAACGATCACCTTTGCACCAAGTCCCAGTATCAGTGTTTTTAATCCGGATTCAAACTGTTCGAAAGTAACGGTTCTGCTGCATAAAGCCATACGGACCTCCGAATAGTTGATGATCGGTCCGGCAATCAGCTGTGGAAACATCGTCACATACGTTCCAAGCCGGATAAACGATTTTTCCACCGGCATCCTTCCCCGTTAAACATCGATGATATAGGCTGCAATCTGGAACGTATAAAAACTAATACCGAGCGGCAGCTTATCCATGAAACCGCTATACTTAAAAAGGAATAAAACACCAAAGTCGTAACACAGCGCCACGATCAGCAAAATCAGCTGTTTTTTCCCTCTTCCCTCATAAGTATCCCGGTACATCAGCCTGCCAAAAACATAGTTGATCACCACAGAAGCAAGTAAAAGCACTACATATTCTGCCTCACCTGCCGTATAAAATAAAATACTGCCCGCAAATAACACCGCATTTTTCCATTTCTGCGGCGTCACATAATACATCAGTAAAAAAACCGGCAAAAACCGGAATAAAAATTCAAAACTGCTAAATACCATCTTATCGGCTCTTTCTAATCCACATTATTTTTCAACACCGATTATTATAGCCAAAAAAATGCCTTATAACCACCTGTTAAGCAAAGTTAGTAAATTTGTAAATTTTTTGTGATTTTTGTTACATCTTGGAAATATTTTTCAATCTCCCCGACAAAGTACAAAGACCCAAATGCGATCGTTTTGTGTGCCACATCCAGCCGTCCCGGCATCAGTTCGTCAAAAGAGTGTAAAAGTCCGGCATCGCAGATTCCCTTTGCCCGGATCTTCTCCGACAGCTCCTGTGCCGCCAGTGCCCTCTCTGACTCTACCGTCACCGTCTTAAAATCCAGTGCAAGCGGCAGTAATTCCTCGATCATTTCCTCATAGTTTTTATCTGCCATAACTCCCATGACAAAATGAAACTTCTCTCCCGGGAACAAAGTACGAAGACTTTCCGCTAATGCCGCCACTCCGTTACCATTATGTGCACCATCCACCATAAAAAACGGTTCCCGGCTTAGGATCTCCATCCGTCCTTCCCATCTTGTCTTTTTGATTCCTTCTCTGATATAGTATTCTGCCTTTTCATCTGAAATTCCTCTGTCTTTCAGAAAAATTTCTGCGGCAAGGATCGCAGCAGCCGCATTTTCATACTGGTGGACACCAAGCATTGCCATCTCAAGATTTTTGTATTTCTGATAGGAAAAATACTGTCTGCCATTTTCATAGCGGCATTCGGTCACGTCATGCATATCCGCAATCTTTATCTCAGTAACTGCTTCTTTTTCCGCTGTTTCCAGCAAAACATCCATTGCATCTTTTTCCTGGCTCTCTAATACCAGTTTTGTACCCTTTTTGATAATTCCCGCCTTCTCCGCCGCAATTTTATCTAATGTATCACCTAAAACCGCCATATGGTCATACCCGATTTTCGTGACCACCGTAACCTCCGGCACGCCGATTGCATTGGTTGAATCTAATCTTCCCCCAAGCCCGGTCTCTATCACGGCAGCCTGACACTGTCTGTCCCTGTAATAGAGCAGTGCCATTGCCAGACAATAATCAAACATCGTCGGTACTGTCCCAAAGTCCTCCTCAAGCAACATGTTTCCAAGTTTTGTCACTTCTTCACAGGATATCATCTGTCCGTCCACACAGATCCGCTCCCTGAAATCAACCAGGTGCGGTGAGGTAAACATTCCGGTACGAATCCCTGCTTCCTTTAAAATTGAGCACAAAAAAGCAGAGACGGAACCTTTTCCGTTCGTCCCCGCTATATGGATCACACTCATATTCTGCTGTGGTCTGCCTAACTTTTCCAGCATCAGCGCTGATACCTCTGCCCCCGGACGATTTCCAAACCGTCTCTGATGTTCGATCTGATCTAATACTTCCTCATATGTCAGTTCTTTCATATACTGTCCTTTCCCTGACGGATGCTGCAGTCCTCATACGCCGGCAGATCGGTAACTGACACTTATTCCGCCGTATTAAACTGCGATAATAACACCGCCGTCATTTGCATACATTGTGCTGACGCCCGCTGTATCCGTAACAATGATTTTTTTGAACTTTGCCATCTTTTCAATTTTTTCCTTTACTGCTTTTGCTCTCTCCGGACAATTACAGTGTGAAATTGCAAGCACCCTGTTCTCACAGTTTTTTGTCTTTGCAATCACATCCTGAATCATCTTATCCAGCGCTTTGTTCATGCCACGCGCCTGACCAAGCTGACAGATCGATCCTTCCTCTGTAGAACCCATTACCGGCTTGATATTTAATGTATTTGCAATAAATGCCTTAAGATTTGTCAGACGTCCGTTTTTTCGCAGAGTCTCTAATGTTTCAAGTACAAAAAATGTATTCATGGAACTGATATATTTCTCTGTTGCCGCAACAACTTCCTCAAAACTCATACCGGCCTCTTCACACTCCTGCACTTTCATACCGATCAGTGTCTCACCGACGGAAGCGGAACGGGAATTGAATACATAAATCTTCTTCTCGCCCGGATGTTCCTCCTCAAATAAATTTTTTCCAAGTTCGGCACTGTTATAAGATCCGGAAAGCTTGCCGGATAAAGTTACCACATATACATGATCGGCATCCCCTTCATAGGACTTCATATATTCATCCGGAGACGGGCATGCAGACTTTGGTCCGGTAACACTTTCCTTTACCCTGCGAAGAAAATCCTTCTGGTCAAATGTCTCGTCATCGCGGATATAGCATCCATCTACCTCTAACTCTAACGATACATTCTGATAATGTCCATCCTTTTTTAAATCTTCCGGCAGTTCTCCACAACTGTCAATCACGATCTTGTACATATCTTATAACCTCCATAGTCCGACAATTTGTTATTCAAAAACTTTTTATATGTTATTTTTTTCCATTACATGTAGTATCAATTACTACATAACATTAGCACAAAAACTTTGTTTTGTATAGAGGTTTCTATTATATTTTATATATTTTATATATTTTTTAT
>UMBJ01017185.1_pt1 | contig 9513 bp, 5 predicted proteins | sample 1963961 | NCBI WGS metagenome assembly UMBJ01 (sample SAMEA4835941, study PRJEB28245) | human gut metagenome | biome: gut microbiome; material: fecal sample | place: Denmark | collected 2008 | reverse complement strand
GGCGGGCCTGTAGCTCGCCGATGCCAAAGGGTTTACTTAAGTAGTCATCGGCGCCGGCATCCAGGGCGGCAATTTTGTCATGCTCTTCGCTACGCGCTGACAGGACGATAATCGGCATCTGGCTCCACTGACGCAGGTCGCGAATAAAATCAATGCCGTCACCATCCGGCAGGCCCAGATCGAGGATCGCGAGGTCGGGCTTACGGGTAGCGGCTTCAATCAGCCCACGCTGCAGGGTTTCCGCTTCAAATACGCGCATGCCGTCGGCTTCCAGCGCGGTGCGCAGAAAGCGTCGGATAGCGTGTTCGTCTTCGATAATCAGAACGTTAATCACAATTCCTCAGGTAGCTCTTCCAGTTCAGGGGGCGTTTCTCCCGGCAGTGTAACACGGAATGAGGCACCGCCCTCGGGCCGGTTGCTGGCGGAGATGGTCCCGCCGTGAACGTCGACGATGGCCTGACAGATGGCAAGGCCCAGCCCGACGCCAGGGATCGCCGACTCTTTGTTGCCGCGGGCGAATTTATCAAAGATAGTCTGTTCCTGGCCTGCCGGGATCCCCGGACCGTTATCCCATACCTCCAGCGACAGCTGCCGGGCGTCCGCTTCGGCGCGGATGCCGATGTTCGCCCGGGCGCCGGCATACTTATGGGCATTTTCCAGCAGGTTGATCAGCACCCGCTCGAACAGCGGCCCGTCGACATGCACCAGCTGGAGGGGATCGGGGAGATCCAACTGAATGTGCTGGCCGCCGAGGCTCGGTTCGAGCATGCGCAGCGCGCTGCCGACCACTTCCTCCAGCGTCAGCCACTCCTTATGCAGATTAAAGCCGCCGGACTGGATCCGCGCCATATCCAGCAGATTGTTCACCAGACGGGTGGTGTTGAGCACATGCTGGCGAATTTCATTGGCCTGCGGAGCATGCTTTGAACCTTCGCTGGCCAGATCGAGGGTCAGAATTTCCGCCTGGCCAAACAGCACGGTCAGCGGAGTACGCAGATCGTGCGACAGGGCGGCGAGCAGCGAGTTACGCAGGCTTTCCCGCTCGCTGGTCAGCCGGGCCTGCTCTTCGCTGGCGGTCAGGGTGAGGCGCTCCAGGGCGCTGGCCACCAGCAGGGTAAAGGTCTCCAGCAACCGCTGCTGCTCCGGGATCATCAGCTGGCGCAGATTCTCCGGCTCCACCACCAATAGCCCCCAGGTGCGGGCGGCGCTCTTCAGCGGTAAAATTTGGTACGGCACGCCGGGCAGGGTATCGGTGCCGGCGCCGGCAGGCTGCCCCTTATCAAAGCTCCAGCGGGCGATGGCGTCATCCCATGGGGTCAGCCCTGGCTGGTGGGTTAAGGGCAGCAGTTTTCCCTGGGCGTCCGGCAGCAGCAACTGGCTGCGGGCCTGAAAGGTGGAGGCGATGAAGCGCTCGCTGGTGGTGGCGATATCCTGCTGGCTACGACCTACCGCCAGTGCTTTAGACATCTCATACAGGTGGCGGGTACGGCGTTCACGGTAGCGCGCCACCCGCGCCTGGTAGCGTACGCCAGCGGTGAGGTTACCGATAAGCAGGCCCACAGTGAGCATCACGCCGAAGGTGAGCAGATACTGGACATCTGACACCGCCAGCGTCCCGCGCGGGGCGACAAAAAACAGATCGAAGCTGATAACGTTGATCACCGTCGCCAGCACCGACGGCCAGCGGCCATAGACCAGGGCGATGATCACCACCCCCAGCAGATAGAGCATCACCAGGTTGGCGGCTTCGAAGGCCATCAACCACTGCATGGCCACCAGGGTAATGATGGCGCATAGCGCCACCGCCACCGCGCAGCCCTGCAGCTGCAGGCGCCACTTTTCCAGCGCCGTACGGCTGTCGTTGGCCCGGGCAGGGAGAGGGGACGGTTTTTCATCGAGGGCGATCACCACCAGATCGAGGTCCGGCGCATGGCGAGCCAGACGGTCGGCGAAGCCGCTGCGATCCCACCAGCGGCGTTTGCGCTGGCGGCCGATGACGATTTTGCCGAGGTTATGCTCGCGGGCGTAATGAAGGACCGCTTTCTCTTCCGACGGGTCGGAGAGGGTCGCGGTTTCGGCGCCCAGCTCCTGGGCCAGACGCAGCGCGGCGAGAATAGCCCGCCGCCGGGCTTCCGGCAGGCGGTGCAGGGAAGGGGTCTCGACATACACCGCATGCCAGACGCTGCCCAGGCGGGCGGCGAGCCGGGCGGCGGCGCGTACCAGCTTTTCGCTGCCGGTGTTGTGCCCGATACAGAGCAGGATCGCATCGCGGGTGTGCCAGACTTTCTCCTGGCCCTGGCGGTCGCGCCAGGCACGCATCTGCTCATCGACGCGGTCGGCGGTGCGGCGCAGAGCCAGCTCGCGCAGCGCAATCAGATTGCCCTTGCGGAAAAAGTTTTCGATGGCGCGCTCGGCCTGGCCGCCGATATAGACTTTGCCCTCATTGAGCCGCTGGCGCAGATCGTCAGGGGGGAGGTCCACCAGCACCACGTCGTCCGCGGCGTCAAAGAAGGGGTCGGGAACGGTCTCCCGCACCTGCACGCCGGTGATCCCGCTGACGACGTCGTTCAGGCTTTCCAGATGCTGGACGTTGACGGTGGTAAAGACATCAATCCCGGCCTCCAGCAGTTCATCCACATCCTGCCAGCGCTTCGGATGGCGGGAGCCGGGCGCATTGCTGTGCGCCAGCTCATCCACCAGAATCAGCGCCGGACGGCGGGCGAGGGCGGCGTCGAGATCGAACTCATACACGTACCGCCCGCGATGAGCGAGCCGCCGCGGCGGCAGGGTGCTCAGGCCCTCCAGCATCGCAGCGGTCTCTTTTCGGCCGTGGGTCTCCGCCACGCCAATCAGAATATCCAGCCCCTGGGCGCGCAGCCGCTGCGCTTCCGCCAGCATCGCCCAGGTTTTCCCCACCCCGGCGCAGGCGCCGAAGAACACTTTCAGTTTGCCGCGATGCGGGGCGGCGGTGTGCTGCAGCAGGCGGTCAGGGTCCGGGCGCAGCGGCTCGTCACTCATTTACTTATCCTTCAGGGCATCCAGCGCCATATTGAGTTGCAGTATATTGACCACCGGCTGACCAAGGAAGCTCAGCAGCGGGGTTTGTGTGGCCTGGTTCACCAGCTGGGTTACCTGCTCAACGCTCAGCTGGCGCGCTTTAGCCACCCGGGGGACCTGCCACAGCGCGGCGGCCGGGGTCAGGTTGTTATCGAGACCGCTCGCCGAGGTGGTGACCAGCTCGACCGGTACCCGCGGGTCGGCGTCCGGGTTCGCGGCGCGCAGGGCCTGTACGCGCTCGCTCACCGCTTTATCCAGCGCCGGGTTGCTGGCGGCAAGGTTGCTGCCGCCTGACGCCATGGGATTATCCGCCGTCTCAGCGGTGGCCGACGGGCGGCCCTGGAAATAGCCTGCGGCAGTAAAGTTCTGGCCAATCAGTCCGGAGCCGCGCACCTCACCGTTCAGGCGGATCAGCGAGCCGTTGGCCTGTGAGTGAAACCACCATTGTCCCAGGCTGGTGGTCAGCAGAGGATAGACGCCGCCGGTGAGCAGCGTTAACAGAATAAATAGCACAAGTGCTGGACGAATCAATGACATAGTTTTTTCCTCACACCAGACCGCTCAGGGTCAGCAGCAGGTCGATGGCTTTAATACCGATAAAGGGCACCAGCAGACCGCCGAGGCCGTAGATCCACAGGTTGCGGCGCAGCATCGCCGAGGCGGAGAGTGGGCGATAGCTCACGCCTTTCAGGGCCAGCGGGATCAGGAAGACGATGATCAGCGCGTTAAAGATAACGGCGCTAAGGATCGCTGATGACGGCGAATGCAGGCCCATTACGTTCAGCATGGCCAGCTGGGGATAGACCGCGGCAAATGCCGCCGGAATAATGGCGAAATATTTCGCCACGTCGTTGGCAATACTGAAGGTAGTCAGCGAGCCGCGCGTCATTAACATCTGTTTACCGATATGGACCACCTCAATCAGCTTGGTGGGGTTGGAATCCAGGTCGACCATGTTGCCCGCTTCCTTCGCCGCCTGGGTGCCGGAGTTCATGGCCACCGCCACGTCGGCCTGAGCCAGCGCGGGCGCGTCGTTGGTGCCGTCGCCGGTCATCGCCACCAGCCGACCTTCCGACTGATACTGGCGGATCAACGCCAGCTTGGCTTCCGGCGTCGCTTCGGCGAGGAAATCATCGACCCCGGCCTCGGCGGCGATCGCCGCGGCGGTCAGGCGGTTATCGCCGGTGATCATCACCGTTTTAATGCCCATTTTGCGCAGCTGGGCGAAACGTTCCTTGATACCGCCTTTAACGATATCTTTGAGCGAAATAATCCCCAGCACCTTTTCCCCTTCGGCGACCACCAGCGGCGTGGCTCCCTGGCGGGCGACCTCTTCCACCTGCTTATCGACATCGGCGGGGAAGTGGCCGCCGTTGGCCTCCACGTGGCGGCGAATGGCGTCCACCGACCCTTTGCGGATCATGCGTTGATCGATATTGATGCCGCTCATCCGCGTTTGCGCGGTAAAGGGGACAAAGGTGGCGTGCAGCGACTGCAGATCGCGTTCGCGCAGGTTAAAGCGCTGTTTCGCCAGCACCACGATGCTGCGCCCCTCAGGGGTTTCATCCGCCAGCGAGGAGAGCTGGGCGGCGTCGGCGAGGGTTCGCTCTTCCACGCCGCGCGCCGGCAGGAAGGCGGAAGCCTGACGGTTGCCGAGGGTAATGGTCCCGGTTTTATCCAGCAGCAGGACATCGACGTCGCCAGCGGCCTCCACCGCGCGGCCACTGGTGGCGATGACGTTGGCGCCGAGCATACGACTCATCCCGGCGACGCCGATGGCCGACAGCAGCCCGCCGATGGTGGTCGGGATCAGACACACCAGCAGGGCGACCAGCACGGTAACGCTGACCGCATTGCCGCTCCACGCCGAAAACGGCCAGATGGTGGCGGTGGCCAGCAGGAACACCAGCGTCAGGGCGATCAGCAGGATCGTCAGGGCGATCTCGTTCGGCGTTTTACGGCGCTGGGCGCCTTCCACCATGGCGATCATCCGGTCGAGGAAGGTTTCTCCCGGGTTCACGCTGCAGCGGATCACCAGCCAGTCGGAGAGAATGCGTGTCCCGCCGGTCACCGAGGCAAAATCGCCACCGGATTCACGGATCACCGGGGCAGACTCGCCGGTAATGGCGCTTTCGTCCACCGAGGCGCCGCCTTCGATGACTTCGCCATCGCAGGGGATAATATCCCCGGCTTCCACCAGCACCACGTCGCCTTTGCGCAGGTCTTCCGCTGGCACGTGGTCGACCGTCGCGTCATGCTGCGGGGCGCGCAGTTTGCGGGCGAAGGCCGTTTTTTTCACCCCTTTCAGGCTGTTGGCCTGGGCTTTGCTGCGGCCTTCCGCCATCGCTTCGGCAAAGTTAGCGAACAGCACGGTAAACCACAGCCAGATGCTGACGGCGGCGGTAAAGGTGGCGCTACCGGTCAGGGCGCCGCCAGCCATGGCGATCGCCAGCAGGGTAGTTAACAGACTGCCCACCCAGACGATAAACATCACCGGATTGCGCCATTGCACCATCGGGCTGAGTTTTTTCACGGCATCCAGCAGCGCCTGGCGCACCAGCGTCGGCTCCAGCAGGGCTAATTGTTTGCGACTCATAACAGGGTGCTCCGCATCGCTCAAAGTAAGGAAAAGTGTTCAGCCAGCGGGCCAAGCGCCAGCGCAGGAATAAAGGTCAGGGCGCCCACCAGCAGCACGGTGCCGATCAGCAAACCGATAAACAGGGCGTCGTGGGTGGCGAGGGTACCGGGGCTGGCCGGTTGAATTTTCTTCGCCACCAGCGAGCCGGCGATGGCCATCACCGGAATGATGACGGCGAAGCGGCCGACCAGCATGCAGAACGCCAGCAGCAGGTTCCAGAACGGCGTCGCCGCACCCAGGCCAGCGAAGGCGCTGCCGTTGTTATTGGCCGCCGAGGTGACGGCGTACAGCACTTCGCTAAAGCCGTGCGGTCCAGGGTTGAACATCCCGGCGCGGCCGGCGTCGGTCATCATCGCCAGCGCCGTGCCAAGCAGCACCAGCGTCGGGGTGACCAGAATGGCGAGGGCGATCATTTTCATTTCCCGGACATCGATTTTCTTCCCGAGATACTCCGGAGTGCGGCCGACCATCAGCCCGGCGATAAACACCGCCAGCATGACGAACAGCAGCATGCCGTACAGGCCCGAACCGACGCCGCCGAACACCACTTCGCCAATCTGCATCAGCCACATCGGCACCATGCCGCCCAGCGCGGTGAAGGAGTCATGCATGGCATTGACCGCGCCGCAGGAGGCGGCAGTGGTGATCACTGCGAACAGACTGCTGGCGAGAATACCGAAGCGACTCTCTTTACCTTCCATATTCAGGCTACTGTCAGCGCCCAGCGTCAGCAGGTGGGGGTTGCCGCGAGTTTCCGCCCACATCACCACGGCGACGCAGAGGATAAAGATCAGCGTCATTGCCCACAGGATGGCGCGCCCCTGGCGGCGATCGCTCACTACCTCGCCGAAGGCGAAGCACAGTGCTGCCGGGATCAGGAAGATTGCCAGCATCTGCACGAGATTGGTCAGCGCGGTCGGGTTTTCAAACGGGTGAGCGGAGTTGGCGTTAAAGAAACCGCCGCCGTTGGTGCCCAGCAGCTTAATCGCTTCCTGCGAGGCGACAGGCCCCATCGGCAACAGCTGGTGCGCCCCTTCGAGGGTGGTAAAGGGCTGGTAGGCCAGCAGATTCTGCGGCACACCCTGCTGAATAAAGAACAGGGCCACCAGCAGGGAGAGCGGCAGCAGCAGCCACAGGGTAATGCGCGTCAGGTCGACCCAGGCATTGCCAAGGGCGGACATTTTCTGCCGGGCGAAGGCGCGGGTCAGGGCGAATACCACGGCGATCCCGGTGGCGGCAGAGAGGAAATTCTGCACCGTCAGGCCGACCATCTGGCTGAGATAGCTCATGGTGCTTTCGCCGGCGTAAGCCTGCCAGTTGGTATTGCTGACAAAGCTGACCGCCGTGTTGAGCGCCAGATCCCATGACAATCCCGGCAGATGCTGCGGGTTAAACGGCAACACGCCCTGGAGCATCAGCAGGGCAAACAGGGCCAGGCCGCCGAGGGCGTTAAACAGCAGGATCGCCAGCAAATACTGCAGCCAGCCCATCTCCTCGGCGCGGATCCCGGCCACGCGCCACAGGACGCGCTCGACGCCGGCCAGGCCGGGAAGCGGGATATCGTTCACCATCCTCGCCAGACACGTCCCCAGCGGGCGCGCCAGCACCAGCAGCACCAGCAGGTAGCTGGCTAATAATAAAAATCCCTGGGCAGCCATCAGAATGCCTCCGCGTGTATCAAGGCATAAACCAGATAAGCCAGTAACAGGAACACCAGCCCAACGCCAGTGAGTACGCCTGCAGTCACAATCCACCTCCGGGTGTCTTTTTTGATTTACCAGGAGAATAGGAATTACGGCGCAAAGATTTTGCAAAAATCGGCGGGCGCGGTGTAAAAAAAGTATAAAAATGGCAAAGGCACAATTTAACTGATGGTTAGTATTAATTTAACTTTTTTGTAACTAATTTACGTGGTGAATGTAAATTAAGTATAAATACGTGCTTTTTAGTGGTCGGATGAGTAGTAAAATTACAACCAGAGCGGTATTATTTTGCTCAGACAAATATGATTAATTTTACCGGCGCTGCTTGCCGGCCTGACAAAGGGGAGAGAAATGATGGCGTTGTACAAAGCTTATCCTGCTCATATTATTTTACTGCGTCGTGCTTTCGCCGTCGTGGCTGGCGTCGCGGCGCTGCCGGTGATGCTGTTCTGGAAAGATCGCGCCCGCTATTACAGCTGGCTGCACCGGGTGTGGTCGAAAACCAGCGAGCAGCCGGTGTGGATGGCGCAGGCGGAAAAAGCCGCTCACGATTTCTATTAATCCGTCCTGCTGCGACGAAGACAAGCAAACCGCCGGTTGCCCCCGGCGGTTTTTTTTCGTCGCTTGTCTACACTCGTTTTCATGCGCCGCAGTGGAATTGGCAGGTGCTTATTTTGCCGGAGCGCGCTATTTTTTCCGGCTTATATCATGAGATGAGTTTTGCTGACGGATAATTGAGGAGTGATATGGCCACCCATCTGGTCTGGTTACGCACGGATTTACGCATTCACGATAACCTGGCGCTGGCCGCCGCCTGCCGGGATCCGCAGGCGCAGGTGCTGGCGCTGTATATCGCCACCCCGGGGCAGTGGCGTGAGCATCACCTGGCGCCGCGGCAGGCCGCGTTTATCGTCAGCCATTTGCACAGTCTGCACACCGCGCTGGCGGAACGGGGCATACCGCTGTGGGTCGAAGAGGCGGATGATTTTACCGCCAGCGTCGAACGGCTGGCCCATTTCTGCCAGCAGCACCAGGTCAGTCACCTGTTCTACAACTATCAGTACGAATTCAATGAACGTCAGCGCGATGCCGCCGTTGAGAACACCTTGCGCGATGTCATTTGCCAGGGCTTTGACGACAGCGTCCTGTTGCCGCCCGGCAGCGTCATGACCGGCAGCGGCGAAATGTATAAAGTTTTCACGCCGTTTAAGAATGCGTTTATTCGCCGTCTGCGGGACGGGATCCCGGCGTGCGTGGCGGCGCCGAAGCCGCGCCAGGCGCCTGCCCGCCAGGCGCCGCCGCTGCCTGAGCTCAACTACCCGCAAACGCCGTTCGATGGGCTGCTGTTTGCCGCGGATGAAAAAACGGCGCTGGCGCGGCTGCGCGCGTTTTGTCAGCAACCGGCGGCGGAGTATGCGGGGCAGCGTGACTTCCCCGCCGTGGAAGGGACCAGTCGCCTGTCGCCCTGCCTGGCCACCGGGGTGCTGTCACCGCGCCAGTGCCTGCATCGTCTGCTGACGGAACACCCCGCCGCGCTGGACGGTGGGGCAGGTGCCACCTGGCTTAATGAGCTGATCTGGCGCGAGTTTTACCGCCATCTGATGGTCTACTATCCGAAACTCTGTAAAGGACGCCCGTTTATCGCATGGACTGATAAGGTCGCCTGGCGTGAAGATGACGCCGCCCTGCAGGCCTGGCAGCGCGGGGAGACCGGCTTTCCGATAGTCGATGCCGCGATGCGCCAGCTTAACGCCACCGGCTGGATGCATAACCGGTTGCGCATGATTGTCGCCAGCTTCCTGACGAAAGATCTGCGCCTCGACTGGCGGGCAGGGGAGCGCTACTTCATGAGTCAACTGATTGATGGCGACCTGGCGGCGAACAACGGCGGCTGGCAGTGGGCGGCCTCGACAGGCACCGACGCCGCGCCCTATTTCCGCATATTTAACCCCACCACCCAGGGCGAGAAGTTTGATAAGCAGGGGGTGTTTATGCGTCGCTGGCTGCCTGAGCTGGCAAAGGTGCCGGAGAAGGCGCTGCATCAGCCGTGGGCGTGGGCGGATAAACAGGGGATCAAACTGGATTATCCGCGCCCGATAGTCGATCACAAACAGG
>UMBJ01016104.1_pt1 | contig 9541 bp, 8 predicted proteins | sample 1963961 | NCBI WGS metagenome assembly UMBJ01 (sample SAMEA4835941, study PRJEB28245) | human gut metagenome | biome: gut microbiome; material: fecal sample | place: Denmark | collected 2008 | reverse complement strand
TTTAATATTTGGTGCTAAAATAGAGACATCAAATAAAGGGTAGAGCAAAAAATTCAAGCTCTATATACTTTAAATATATTATAAAGGAGAACTAATTATGGCATTAACAGTAAGTAAGAAAAAGGTAGAAGAGACTGCTCCAGTAGCAGAGGCTGTAGCTGATGTAAGAGTTAAAGAGAAGGCTAAGGCAGAGGCAGTTGCCCCCACATATGACGAGTCAAAACTCGGTTCTATGAGCGGTGCAGTTGAATTTGTTGCTCCTCTTGGTGACCCGTCACATCCTGATACGACTACTGATAAGGAAGGTAATAAGACAATTACTCCTTTCATCGTAGGTTACAGATTTAAGGCTCTTCAGGATATCGAAGTTCCTGAGTGTGGTCTTGATAAGGATGCTCGTAAGAATCTTATGTCTTACATTCCTGAGCAGAAGAACAACAAGAAGGCTGTAAAAGCAGGCGAGACATTTGATCTTACTCGTTTTGAGGCAGCACTTCTTCTCGCATCAGTTGAGTTCAACGGTGCAATTTCAGGTGGAGATAAGACCTTTATCGGTGTTTACCAGACAAAGACAATGAACAGCAAGAAGGGTACTGTAGGTACTACATCTGCAGCTACTGCACTTCCTACATTTGCTCTTAAGGCAGCTGGTGCAGGCAGTATCAAGGACTATGAGATTATCAAGGTTCTTACTTTTGCATCTGAGACTGTAAACAAGGACAAGAACGGTAATCCGATTACTCGTAAGAAGAGAACAATTGTTCCAGGTTTTGAGAAGTGGGAACCACTTTGCCTTGCTCAGGCTCCTACAAAGTCTGCTACAGGCGGTGCAAAGAAGACTCCTACAAATCGCAGAAATGCAAATGCAGAAGCATTCTTACAGCTCGTTGCAAGAAAGTAATTTCTTGTTCAAGCAGTACAATAGGGCAGTCAATAGACTGCCCTATTTTTGTAGTTAAAATATTATAGAGTTGTGAATAATAGTAAAGAATATAAGTCAATAGGTATCTTTGTTTTAAGGGGAAGTTATGTATGAAAGAAGATACAAATATTTCTTTTGCAAGAAAATATAGACCTACAAGTTTAAGTGGGTATATTGGTAATGCAGATATTAAAGATACTACTTGCAGGTATTTGAAAAATCCTAAGAAACCTCAAACCATCCTACTAACGGGTAATAGTGGTTGTGGTAAAACAACTTTGGCTCGAATTATAGCTAAGGAATATCTTTGTGAGAATAGAAATGAACTTACAGGAGCTTGTGGAGAATGTTTTACTTGTCAGGCGATGGATGAGTACATACTGACAGGTAATACGGAGAATTTACCTGACTTATATGAGATTGACTCATCGGATAAGTCAGGAAAGAAAGATATAGACGCAATGTTGGGTAGTATGGAATACCCACCAGTCGGTGGAGATTGGAAAGTTTATATTATAGACGAAGTACATCTTTTGAGTGAAGGTGCTATGGGTAGATTACTTAAATCTGTAGAAGAGCCACCAGAGTATGTACTTATGATTTTCTGTACTACAAACCCTGAGAAGTTATTACCTACTATCCGTAATAGATGCCAGTTAAAGCTACCAGTCAGTAAACCTACCACTTCTGATATAGTCAAGTTATTAGAAAAGGTATGCGTAGAGGAAGGTAAAGATTATAATATCACTGGTCTTAGAATGATTGCTACTCGAAGTGATAATGTAGTAAGGGATAGTTTAAACAATATTGAACGGGTACTTACGACAAGAGAAGATGCAACTGATAAGAGTGTAAGTGAAGAATTCAAAGAGGTTTCCGATAAGTTTGTATTCAATTTTTATGATTGCTTATTAAATAAAGACTATATGGGATATGTTGATATGATGTATAGAATAAAAACATCATATACTTTTGAACAGTTTTTGATTTCTTTAAGCAATTTTACCAAGAGGGGTATTTATATTGTAAACGGTATAGAGGTTGAAGGCTTATCTACAGACGAATTAAATTCCTATATGAAGTTGTTCAAGAAGATGAGTCCGAAGCAAATAAGTTTTATTTTATCCGCTTTGAAAAAAATGAGTTTAGGTGACATTGAAGCTAATTTTATGTCTTTCATTTATTCCGATTTAGAAGATGGTAATGTTTCTGATGATAGGACTGCCGTTAAACAGGTAGAGAGTTTAGGAGTTACAGAGGAGAATAAATTCAGGAATAGTAATTTGGAAAAGATAGAATCAGCTAAGTTATCAAAAGGTTTAAAGTCTTTAGGTTCAGCTACTGAAGAAGTTGGATTTGATGACTTGTCAACTTATTTTAATTTAGAGAAAGTAGGAGGCTAATTCTATGAAAGCGAGAACTTCCGCAAGAGCAATACTGTTTATTATGGCTATAATGGTAGTAAGTTTAGTATTTACTGCTATTAGCGTCCCAACGATTGATGTTGCTTATGCAGAGAATACTTTGGAAGATAATGTAGGAGGAAACGGTTCAAGTTCTTCTAATTCAGGTTCTTCAGATTCTTCAGATGGTGATGATTTATTTGGTGGTCTTAAAGACCAGGAGATTGACCCAGAAGATAAGGGTGTATCGGATTGGTTAAAAGACCAGAGAGGGGTAAATTCCAAACAGTTGGAAAGTGCAACTCAGACAATGAGTCCTATTACTAATATCATTGGTTATATTACAGGTGGTATTATAATTTTAACAGTAGTAGGTGTAGTTGCTATAACAGCTTTAGATTTACTTTACATTGCCGTTCCGCCAACTCGTAATTTCCTTTATAAAGCAGGTACAGATGGTACAGGAGGCTACGGACGAATGGGTGGTATGGCGATGGGAGCTGGAGGAGCAGCTCAAGGAAGTAACAAACCCACCCAGTGGGTATCTGATGAAGCGGTAGCTTGTGCAGCGATGCTTGGTGGTTCAGCACAGTCAGCTCAAGGTGGTATGATGCCAGGAATGGGAATGGGTGGCTATGGTGCTATGGGAGCTATGGGAGCTCAGCAACAGCAGGGTCAGATGAAGACTAAGTCTGTAATTGCTATGTACTTCAAGAAGAGATTGTTCTTCCTTATTCTTTTAGCTGTTTGTATTATTGTGTTAACATCAAGTGCTATAATGAATTGTGGTGTTAACCTTGCAGAATGGTTTCTTAAGATTGTCAATATGCTTAATGGTAAAATGTCTGCATAATATAAGAGGTTATAGCTATGAGTAATGAATTATTTGATTATTTTAAAGAGAGATATTCAAAAAACAATGATAAAGATGTAACCTTAGACCAAATGAACCGTCAAAGGGTAAAAAACACTATATCTAAGTTATGTAAGAAGTATTTGACTCAAGCAGGTCAGGTATTTAAATTTGAAGTTTCTCCTAAAGATTTACCCTATGCAATAGTAGCGATAGAGGAAGAACCTTTAAAATCTATGTATGATATTGTACAAATATCTGAAACATTGTTTGTAGCTAATTTGAAAGAGATTTCTTTTGGTTGATATTGTAGTGAGGTAATATGGATATTATATATACTAAAGAGCAGATAGCCAGCATAGCTAATGAATTGGGTATCTCAAAAAGTGATGTAAATAATATATTGGGTTGTTACAGTGGGTATTTACAAACAAAGATTCTGGAAGGTAAAACTGTAAAAATTCTTAATATTTGCTATTTAAAAAACAACAATGAAAACTTAGATATAGGTAATGCTTACAGAGAGACTCTTGCATATGTTGCAACAGAACTTTCAGAAATGATTGGAATAGGTAGTATAACTATCCAGAGGGTTCTCAGTACTTTAGAAGATTTTATAGTAGCTGATATAAAAAATGGTAAAGGCTACAGTTTACGAGGTCTTGTTAGAATAAGATGCAATGACGATGGCAAAGTAAGGATTAAAAAGTCTACAAAGTGGAATGGAGAGCCCATAAATGTTGTAACACTACATTCTTTTAAAAGGAGAATAGAAGATGCAAGGTAATACTCATAGAGTAGGAGGAGCTCTAAGTTGTTTATTAGGGTACACAATATTGTATAATAAAGGTATGATAATGCAAGATGTAAATCCTTTATTACAGTTAACTGTTATGTACCCTTTTGCAATATATGGTTCAGTGGTATCTGATTTGGACCATAATTGGAATTCTGCTCCAGCTAAAGACCCAATAAGTAAGGGTATAAATGGTTTATTACATTTAACAACGGGTATAAGAAAGAAGATGGGTAGTAAAAATCCTATACTAAGTGTGTTAGATGCAAAGCACAGAAGTTGGCAAACCCATTCAGACTTATTCTTGTTTATGTTTGTTTTTTTAGGAATATGGTTGTGTAGTGGAACTGTTGTAAATGCAAATCTAATAATACTAAAGTTAGTATCGATTGGTTTTATTTTAGGTTTAATTAGTCATTTAATATTAGATTCCCTGACTCCTCAGGGAATCTGGTGTATTATACCATCTATAATTGGTAGAAAGAAGGTTGCATTTCGATTAGTACCGAGAACGAAGTTCTTTGCTACAGGCGGTTCGTGGGAGGTTTTAATTAGAACAGTAATGTATATTTCTATAATTATTTTAGGTATATACATAGTTTACACTATGAGCCCTTATAGAGTAAGTTTTAAGTCTTAATGTAAGGGTACAAATTTATAAAGGAGGAAAATTCTATGCTCAGATGTGTAAATAAGCAAAATAAGGTTATTGTTCGGTTGGTTGCAGTCGTAATGTCGTTGCTTATGATGCTGTTTATAGGAGCAACATCTGTATTTGCAGCGACTGATAGTTCTCAGGATGCATTGGCTAAGAAAGAATTAACAACTTATGTAAGTTCACAGTTGAGTCAGAAGGAATATGCTGTTGAAGGTGGCGGAACGATGAAGGGTAGTGACCTTTTCACTGGCTCAGCATCCACAGGGTATGACTTAGATGAAGCTAAGTTTAATAAGTTGAATAGTGCAGCTCAGACAGAACTTGTTACGGATATCGCAAACAAGTCTTATGAAGCTGAAGACAAGAAAGAGAAGATTTCTGAAGAGACAGTACAGAACTGGTGGAAAGAACTCCAAACTAAGAAGGGTGCAGGTTCTAAGTTCTTGAATGTTATTCTTGAAAATACAAAACCTGACTTTGTTACTGCGAATGCGATTTATGCACCATTCAGCGGTATCTTAGGTACTGTAATGGGTATCATTGCTGTTGTAGGTATGGCATTGTTAGGTGTTGTACTTGTAGCGGATATTTTCTACATTGTTATTCCACCTGTTAGAATGCTTGTATCTGACGAGCAGACAGGTGATGGAAGAGGTAGCAGAAAGGGTGCATCTAAGATTTTCTCTAACGATGCTATCTATGCTATTCAGGTTGCTGAAGAGTCAAATGATGCAGGTGGTAGTAAGAAGCAGGCTCTTGGTGTTTACTTAAAGAGAAGAATTCCTATGTTAATTCTCTTAGGTATATGTTTACTCTATCTTGTACAAGGACAAATCTATACATTTGTAGGTTGGGTACTCGACATCGTATCAGGATTCCTTGGTTTCTAAGGTGTGATATTTGATCAAAATTATGAAGGGTTCAGTTTTATCGCTGAACCCTTTATTATTTGTAAAATATTATAGAGGTTGTGTTTTAATTGAATAGTAGGTTTAGTGAGTGTTATATTTATAAATATTCACCTTAAAGGCTTCAGTTTATTGCTGAAGCCTTTATTTTATTGATATCTGATATCATTTTTATAGAAGATTTTAAATAGTATAATACTTATATGTTATAGGGAGGTAATATCCTGTGAAAAATACTTTTAAATATATCATAGTAGCGGTAATAATGGTATTATCTTGCTTTATGATGTCCTTTTCGGTTTATGCTAAAGATGTAAGTGTAGATGCTACTATAACTTTGCAAAAAAGTAGTGCAGAGGTGGCTAATGTATGTTCTCAAGCAAACAGGTCAGTGGATATGAGAGGTTCAAAAGCTATTCTATCCTATTCTACATCGAGTGGGCAGAATGTATTAAAGTTTAGCAATAAGAATTATAGTACATTAAAAGCGGAAGATAAAAGAACTTTTATGGAGACGGCATTATCAGCTACAACAAAGACTGGTTTAACTCCTAAAGTAAAAAATAAAGTTTATAACTTTATAGCAAGTCAAGATGAACCTGTTACCAATGCGATGAAGTATCTTCAGACAGATTCTAATGCTGATTTCGTAGAGGCTAAAAAGTGGTTTTCTCCTTTCAGTGGGGTAATAGGAACTATATTAGGTGTATTATGTGTGGCAATATTTATGTTTGCAGGGTTTAGTGTTATTTTTGATATAGTATATCTTGTTTTACCAGGGGTGCAGGCTGTTCTTGAAAGAGGAGAAGAGAATAAAAGACCTTTTGGTGTAAGTAGAGAAGCTTACACTGCTCTCAAAGATTCAGAAAAAGATAATGAGTATCGAAATGTAATTGCTATTTATATGAAAAGAAGATTAGGTTTAATTCTTTTAATGAGTATATGTCTAACTTATCTTATAAGTGGCAAAATCTATGAAGTGGTTGTTTTCTTTATAGATGCGTTTTCATCTATATAGGTTAAAGGAGTGAATTTTAATGCATTCAAAAATAAAGAGAATACTAAGTTGTGTCTTAGTGGCGGTAATAGTATTCAGTAGTTTGATTGTATCGGGTAATTTGGTTTTTGCAGATTCTAATGATAGAATAGCAACCTACATTAAACTTGCTAAAGATGGTACAATTACTGATGGTACTACTGATGGTATGACAGAAGATCAGTTAAGGTTCTTAGGGGTATATTTGTCAAATTTCTATATTCCTTTTGGCACAGAGATTGGTACAGCAGCTGATAGTGATATGGAAAAGACTACCAAGACTGATATGGCAGATACCTTAAAACAGAAATTTGCCTTTTCTGATGAATTGGCTAATTCTATTGTAGATACCGTATATGGTTACACAAGAAGTTCTTTAAAAGACTTAAAGTATTATATTAAGTATGGTGATAAGACTTATGATTTACCTTTCACATCTTGTACATACTATACTTATTTTGCTATAATGTGTGGTAGAGTTGAGTACTTCTTAGATGGGTATGTGTCTGACCAGTCAAACATAAATTCCAAGGGTTGCCCATCTACTTCTGATAAATATCCTGATGATAAATTGGAAAAAGGTTCTGATATATTTGGTAGTAATTCTCCCTTTAAGGATGAGAAGTATCCGAGAGCAAAATTAAATGCTTTGTGTAGAAAGATATTTAGTGATAATGCTACGGATCAGCGAAGTAAGTTTGATGCAAAAATAGTAACTTCTCAAGATTTTACTAAACTGTCTAAAGATGCTAAGAAACAAGTTACTCTTTTTTATAAATTATGTTGCGGTAGTTTTGATAAAATCTATTTAGGATATACAAATAAGGAAGGTAAAATAGTTTTCGTTTCAGATGCTTACACAAAGCAGAAATATGACAATGAGGGTAATGAATTTCCACTTCTCAATAAAAATATAGTTGGTTCAGCTAATTATTCTCCATCACAGATAGCTTTTTTTAAGGCTTTAGAGTCAACAAATCAGTTAACTAAAGGTTATGGTACAGCTTGTTTTGATTTTACAACTCAAGATACTGATTTTAATACTTTAAATAGTAAGGCAAAAGATGGCACTATTACTAAGGAAGAAGCAGTAGCAATGACTATGTTTTCAACTCCGATGAAGGTTGATTGCTTTGGAGATATAGTGAGATTTGGTGCAAACCATAAGGTGATAGTTATACCAGGTTGTATGAATCCTTATATGTGGCAACCAGTTGATTCAGATGGTAATGATGAGGGTGAGGCAGGTTCTCTGTTTAACATAGCGAATGCTGTTTGTATGGCTCAAGCAGCAATAACAGATGGGGTATCTAATGGTAAGAGTGTTTTAGTAAAGTCTGTAAACAAAGGTAAGTATCTTTTTAATTTTGAAAGTTTAAATAAAGCTATTGTGGCAATGAAGAGAAGTGAAGTTTTTGGTGATAGAACTCTTATATCTATGCGTATAATAAGTGGTTCTGCAGAGACAGACATTGAAAAGCATGTAAATGACTTTTGGAAATTGTTTTTTGAAAATATAGGCAAGGGTGATGAGTCCTTTATCATAGGGTATGCACAGAATTGGTTTCAGTGGGGTTCATCTGTTAATAATGTTGTAGTACCTGTACCAAGAAGTAATTCGGCTGATTCTACTAATAAGTATGCAGGTGTAGAACAAACTCATACGGCAACTCCTTTGAAAAAAGTTGTGTTCATAGATAACTTAGGAGCTTATGTTAATTCGGATGGTTCTTTAAAAAAATATGATGCTTTTAATGTAGCGGACTTTTTAAATGAGAATGGTTTAATTACTGATAATTGTAATTCAGTATCTTTTGGTAAGAATGATTTTGATAGCTTATATGCCAACATAGAAGCAGGTAAGATGGACGTTCCATCTGGTGCATCTGAGCAGGCTTTATGTACTTTATATGTAACATATTGTTGGGCGAGCTTGTATGATGAAAGCAATAAAAAGGATACGATTGGTAAATTAGGGTACAGAATGAATTCAGAAGACTTTCCTGATATGAGTAATTCCCCTATTAGTTTTGGGAGCTTATTGTCTGGCAGTGAAGATGCTCAGTTAATGGACATTAAGAATTGGATTTACTATATCTTACATCCAACCGAAGGTTTTGATTATTTTAGAATTTTAATTACTAATAAAGTAAATCATTTATTGTTAGGTTGGCATAATGATATGACTGGTACTAATGGAGTAGGTATTACAACGGGTACTACAAAATACCGAAGTGCTATGGGTTATGTTACGATGCCAGATTTATCAGAGATACAATGGACAAACTCTCTAATAAATTTTTATAATAATTGTATTCCATTCTTAATTGTAATATTAATTATTTTGATGGTATTTGCGTTTATAACGGGTATATTAGATATACAGCATGCCATAGTAGGGGTATTGATATTTGCGGTGTTTACTTTGATGCCAGTTAACTTGATAAACGGGGTAGTAGGTCAAAGTAATAGAATATCTCAAAACATATATGGTGATAAGTTTACATATTGGGCATTGGTTCAGGAAGAATCCTATGCTACAGTTATTGATGAGGCAGCTAATGCAACTGGTTCTTCAGGAGAAAGTACCTATGAGAACTATTTAAGAACTTTATATTCTGCTAATGAATCTGTTTATAACAATCAGGGCAATGAGAGCATTCTCTTGAAATGGCAAGCACCAAAGAAGATGGCATCTTTGGTATTGACACAAAATGATGCTAATTCTCTGAGTGGTCTTAATGAAACAGGTCAGAAGATGTTAAGTGGTATGCTTAACAAGACATATAGTGGTGAGAGTTATATAGATGATGAAGATGCAGTTTATATGTATCGAAGCTATTTAGATATAACTAATTTTAGTAGGTATATCTATACAGGTATTGATAAAAAGTATGTAAAGAGTAGAAGTTCATTATCATCTATAAATACTAAAAATTGGCATGCTTTTCAGAACACCAATGGT
>UMBJ01036982.1_pt1 | contig 9561 bp, 10 predicted proteins | sample 1963961 | NCBI WGS metagenome assembly UMBJ01 (sample SAMEA4835941, study PRJEB28245) | human gut metagenome | biome: gut microbiome; material: fecal sample | place: Denmark | collected 2008 | reverse complement strand
CCTTCCCCGGCGGCGCGATTTTCGACAGGATAATCGCGCCGACGCCAAAGAACGCCCCGTGAGGAAAACCGGAAACCAGGCGGCCAAGCGCCAGCATGGCGTAGCTACTGGAGAGGGTAAACAGGGTATTGCCGAGAATACACAGGGCAGCGAGAAACAGCATCACCGATTTCAACGAAAACCGGCTGGAGAGCAGCGCCATGATCGGCGCACCGATCACCACACCGAAGGCATACCAGGCAATCATATTGCCGGCGGCGGGGATCGACATCCCGACATCGTGCGCCATATCCGGCAGCACGCCCATAATGCCAAATTCCGCCATGCCGAGTCCGAAGGTGCCCAGCGCCAGTGAAAAAATCGTTTTTTTCATACATCTTATAGGGGTATTGAGAGACGGCCGGCATTATTGACCATCCCGCCCCGACACACCAGCTAAAAACGCCCGACGGCAGTTTCCTCCATACAACGGCCTGATTCGTTCATGCTCGCCGCCGCGCGGCCGGCCATCATCGAGCCGGCGACGGCGTGGCTTAGCAATGACCCTCCCCTATTAAAATCAGTGGGCTCAAAGCGATAAACGCCCAATTGATCTCAACTTAACTTGAGGTTGTAAAGTCTTCCCATCATTCACCTCTGGAGAATCATCGATGCAAACTGTTGATGTCGGTTTTACCCATGTCGCCTTTACCGTCCGCTGTCTGGCCAGCAGCATTGATTTTTATACCCGCTATACCGCGATGACCGTCATTCACCAGCGCGAGCCCGGCTTGCCCTCGGCGCGTAAGGTGGCGTGGCTCAGCGATCGCACCCGGCCCTTCGCTCTGGTGCTGGTACAGAGTGACGATCCGGCCGACACACCGCTGGGCCCGTTCGGCCATCTCGGCGTCGCCTGCGCCACCCAGGCGGAGATCGACGAGAAGGTCGCTCAGGCGCGGCGGGAAGGCGTTTTGCGGCGGGAACCGGAACAGCTGGGCGATCCGGTGGGATACTTCGCCTTCTTTGCCGACCCGGACGGTAACACCCTGGAGCTGTCATGGGGGCAGCGGGTAGGGCTGGAAGTCATTGCGGCGGGGAACGCCAGCTAGCCCGTCCCCTGCACGAATATTTTCCACCGCCTCGCCGGCGAAGGATTACACTTCAAAGGGATACCTCGGCAACACGGAGCATGGCGATGGGTAATAAGAAAAACGGTAATCCGGTCGACGCGGCAGTGAAGACCGCCCCGCTCGACAATAAAGCGTATGAGAAAGCGTTACGCAAACTCCATGTTGAGCTGGTGAAACTGCAGCGCTGGGTGGTGCATAAAGGGCTGAAGGTGTGCATCGTCTTTGAAGGGCGGGACGGCGCCGGCAAAGGCGGCACCATTAAGGCGATCACCGAGCGCGTCAGCCCGCGTATCTTCCGGGTCGTCGCCTTGCCCTCACCCACCGAGCGTGAGAAAAGCCAGCTCTATTTTCAGCGCTATATCAAGCACCTTCCGGCGGCTGGCGAGATTGTGATTTTCGATCGCAGCTGGTACAACCGCGCCGGCGTCGAACGGGTGATGGGCTTTTGCACCCCGGAGGAGGTGCAGAAGTTTCTCGACGGCGCGCCGATGGTGGAGCGCGGCATGGTCGAATCGGGCATTATTCTGCTCAAGTACTGGCTGGAGGTCTCTCCGCAGGAGCAGGAGCGCCGCCTGCGGGATCGCATCGACGATGGTCGTAAAATCTGGAAGCTCTCGCCGATGGACATAAAGTCTTTCAACCGCTGGGATGAATATACCGCCGCCCGCGACGCCATGTTCGCCGCCACCGATACCGCCTGGGCGCCGTGGTTCGTCGCCCGCTCGGAGGATAAAAAGCGCGTACGCCTGAATATCATCACCCATCTGCTGTCGCAGATCCCCTATGAAGCTTTACCGGTGGAGCATGTGACGCTGCCGAAGCGCAAAATTGGCAAAATGAAACAGACCAATTTCCCCTTCCGCTTTATTCCCGAGAAGTTCTGATTATTCTTCGCCGCGCTGGTTAATACCAGCGCCAGGTTTATTACCACAACCATGAATATTTCAGGCTATTACTTTCCTCTGGAAGCGGCCTCGCAAAATAAACATTAAAGTTGCTGCTGGGATTTATTTTTTAGTGAGTAAAGTGAATAATCACAGAACCAACCGCAAGGAGCCGATGATGAAAAGTAATACGCTACGTAAAAGACCCACTGACGTACCCGTCCAGAAGGCGTCAGCACAGCCAGGTAAGGATTTACGAGAAGCAGATAAACAGCGACAGCACAAGGAATTCATTGCCGCAATGAATGAATTTATTGCAAAAGGAGGCACTCTTACTGATGATGAATTTTTCAGGGTACTATGATGCTTGAACAATTCAATGTTTATCGAAATTGTTCTGCTCAGACAAATAAACCCCTGCCGTATTATATGAACGTGCAGAATGATTATTATGCAGACCTGGCCACGAGAGTCATTATTCCTTTAATGCGAACACAACAGTTACCACGCTGGCATCAGCATGTCGTACCAAGGATAAATATAGAATTTGACAGCTTTTTACTTTGTACGCCAATGATCAGTAACTTAAATAATAAACGGATCCAGCCACAGGATTTCGTCTGCAATCTGAGTCATGCGCGCCAGGGCGTTATCGATTCAATCGATACACTTATCACGAACTGCTGACTGCCGGGAACCCGCTCCGACATCTCCGGAGCGGGTTTTGCGCCGTGAAGGCTTACTTCATCCCTTCGCGACTCTCTTTGATCGCCTCCAGGCGTTCGACATCGCGATACCAGCGCGGGTGATGTTTCTTCGCCCAGCGGCGACTGACCTTACCCTCAATCATCCCATTAATCGACCCTTTGACCCAAAATGCCATATACATATGGATGAGGATCGCGTGGATCAGGATAATTGCCGAAGTGGCGTGTATCAGCAGGCTGTAACGGATAACCGGAATCGGGAAATATTCTGCAAAGTACGGGCGCCAGATAATCACCCCGGTCACCAGCAGCACAAAAATCATGCTCATAATGGTCCAGAACATCATCTTCTGCCCGGCGTTATATTTCCCGACGCGCGCGACCTTATGTTCGTTGCCTTTCAGCACCTCCACGATACCTTTCAGCCAGGGGATATCCTGTTTATCAGGGATATTGTGGTGGACAAAACGCACAAACATAAACATCAGCGCGACAAAAATCAGCACCCCAAAGAACGGGTGCAGGATACGCCCCATCTGCGGCGTGCCGAAGGTTTCCGTTAGCCACTGCAGCGTCGGGAAGAAAAACGATATTCCCGACAGTGCCACGAGGAAGAAACAGATAACCACCGTCCAGTGACAGGCACGATCGATAAACGTCGTGCGCATAATCATCTTCGATTTACTCATCATGCTCCTCCTCGTCGTCATCAACTTCCTTGTTCGGCCCGATACCGATGTAGTGGTAGATAAGCCCGGCGAAGGTGGCGATAAAGCCCGCCGCCGCCAGCGGTTTCAGCGCCCCCTTCCACAGACTGATACTGGTATCGATCTGCGGTTCCTTCGGCAGCTTGTGATACAGCTCCGGCTGGTCGGCATGATGCAGGACGTACATCACGTGGGTGCCGCCTACGCCCTGCGGGTTGTAGATCCCGGCGTTGGCATAACCGCGTTTTTTAAGCTTATCCACCCGCTCCTCGGCCACCTCCAGCATCTCTTTTTTCGTGCCGAAGTGGATCGCGCCGGTAGGACAGGTTTTCACGCAGGCCGGTTCCTGACCGACGCTGACCCTATCCACACACAGCGTGCATTTATAAACCCGGTTATCCTCTTTATTGAGGCGCGGAATATTAAACGGACACCCGGCAATGCAGTAGCCGCAACCAATGCAGTTTTCCTGCTGGAAATCGACGATGCCGTTGGCGTACTGAATAATCGCCCCGGCGGAGGGGCAGGCTTTCAGGCAACCCGGCTCCTCGCAGTGCATACAGCCATCCTTGCGGATAAGCCATTCCAGCTTGCCGTTCTGTTCGGTCTCGCTAAAGCGCATTACCGTCCAGGATTTAGCGCTAAGATCCGCCGGATTGTCGTACACGCCGACGCAGTGCCCCACTGCATCGCGAATGTCATTCCACTCGGAACAGGCCACCTGGCAGGCTTTACAGCCTACGCAGGAGGAGACATCGATAAGCTTGGCGACTTCGGCCTTATAGTCCCGCGCGCGTGGCGCGGGAGTTATCGGGTTGGTCGCGGAGCGTTTAATAATGTCTTGTGTTTCCATCGCCATTGAATCGCTCCTTACGCTTTCTCGATGTTGACCAGAAACGCCTTATACTCCGGCGTTTGCGAGTTGGAATCGCCGACGTTAGGCGTCAGGGTGTTGGCGATATAACCCTTGCGGGCCACGCCTTCAAAGCCCCAGTGCAGCGGGATCCCGACGGTTTCGACCTGCTGGCCGTTGACGTTCAACGTGCGCAGTCGGCGGGTCACCACGGCAACCGCGCGAATAAAGCCGCGTTTGCTGCTGACTTTCACCCAGTCGCCGTTGGCGATACCTTTGCTTTTCGCCAGCCCTTCGCTGATTTCGACAAACTGTTCCGGCTGCGCGATGGAATTGAGCAGCGCATGCTTGGTCCAGGTGTGGAAATGCTCGGTCAGACGATAGGTGGTGCCGACATACGGGAACTTATCCTTCTTACCCAGGCGGATGGCGTCCTCTTCATACAGACGCACCACCGGGCTGGAGACCACCTTCGGGTGCAGCGGGTTGGTGCCAAGCGGGGTTTCCATCGGCTCGTAGTGCTCCGGGAACGGCCCTTCCGCCAGTTTATCGAGCGCAAACAGGCGGCCAAGTCCCTCCTGCTGCATGATAAACGGCCCGGTGTTGCTCCCCGGCGGCGCAGTATTGAAGTCCGGAATATCATTTCCGACCCACTTGCTGCCGTTCCACTGGATCAGCATCCGCTTCGCATCCCACGGCTTGCCGTTAATATCAGCCGAAGCGCGGTTATACAGCACCCGACGATTGAGCGGCCACGCCCAGGCCCATCCCAGCGTATTGCCCAGGCCCGAAGGATCGGCGTTATCACGATTCGCCATCTGGTTACCCTGCTCGGTCCAGCTGCCGGTATAGATCCAGCACGACGACGCGGTGCTGCCGTCATCGCGCAGCAGCGCGAAGCTATTGAGCAGTTGGCCTTTTTTCGCCAGCAGAGCGCCATTTTGATCGTAGAGATCCGCCAGCGCGTAGCCGTTGTTCTCTTTAGCCACTTCTGCCGATTCCGGGTGATCTGGCTGCTTATAGCTCCAGCTCATTTTCAGCAGCGGTTCCGCGCCCTTCCCGCCTTCGCGACGGTACAGCTCGCGCAGACGATGATAGATCCCAGCCAGGATTTCGCCATCGTTGCGCGCTTCCCCCGGTGCGTCCTGGCCTTTCCAGTGCCACTGCAGCCAGCGACCGGAGTTGGCGATCGAGCCATCTTCTTCAGCAAAGCAGGTCGACGGCAGACGGAAGACTTCGGTCTGAATCGCGGCCGGGTCGACATCATTAGACTCGCCGTGGTTCTGCCAGAAGGTCGAGGTTTCGGTCACCAGCGGATCGATAACCACCAGATACTTCAGCTTGCTGAGACTGCGGACCACTTTGTTTTTGTCCGGGAAGGACGCTACCGGGTTGAAGCCCTGACAGATATAGCCAGTGACGTTGCCGTTATCCATCATATTGAAGTACTTGATAACGTCGTAGGCCTGATCCCATTTCGGCAACCAGTTGAAGCCCCAGTCATTCTCTTTCTGCGCCGCCTCGCCATAGAACGATTTCATCAGGCTGACGAAGAATTTCGGGTAGTTGCTCCAGTAGTTCACCTGGTCGGGCAACGTCGCTTTCGGCGTGTTGGCGCTAAGATAACTTTGCAGATCGCTCTGTTTATCGGATGGCAGCGTCAAATAACCCGGCAGACTGGTCGACAACAGGCCCAAATCGGTCAGCCCCTGAATATTGGAGTGGCCGCGCAGCGCGTTGACGCCGCCGCCGGCCATGCCCATATTGCCGAGCAGCAACTGGATCATCGCCATGGTGCGGATGTTCTGCGCGCCGACGGTGTGCTGCGTCCAGCCCAGGGCATACAGGAAGGTGGTGGTGCGGTCCGCGGCGCTGGTTGACGCCAGCACCTCACACACTTTCAGGAAGTCCGCTTTCGGCGTACCGCAGATATTCTCCACCACTTCCGGCGTGTAGCGGGAAACATGCTGCCTGAGCAGATTCCACACGCAGCGCGGATGGCTGAGCGTTTTATCGCGTTTGGCGTAGCCGTTTTCATCGAACTGGTAGTTCCAGGACGATTTATCGTACTGACGTTTTTCGGCATCGTAGCCGCTGAACAGGCCCTCTTCGAAGGCAAAATCATCCCGCACCAGCAGACTGGCATTGGTGTAAAGCTTCACGTACTCGGCATTGATCTTATTATTTTCGATCAGGTACAGCAGCACGCCCGACAGGAAGGTAATGTCGGTACCGGAACGAATCGGCGCATAGATATCGGCCACCGACGCGGTACGCGTAAAGCGCGGGTCGACGACGATAAGCGTGGCATCGTTATTGTTTTTCGCTTCCATCGCCCAGCGGAATCCCACCGGATGCGCTTCGGCGGCGTTGCCGCCCATCACCACCACGACGTTAGCGTTTTTGATATCAACCCAGTGGTTGGTCATCGCACCGCGACCAAATGTTGGAGCAAGACTTGCTACCGTTGGTCCGTGTCAGACGCGCGCCTGGTTGTCTACCGCCAGCATGCCGAGCGAACGCACAAATTTTTGCGTCAGCATGCCAGTCTCATTACTCGCCGCCGAGGCGCACAGCATCCCGGTGGAAAGCCAGCGGTTAACCGTTACGCCCTGCTCGTTCTTTTCAATAAAGTTGGCGTCGCGGTCGGCTTTCATCAGTCTGGCGATGCGGTTAAAAGCGTCATCCCAGGAAATGCGCTGCCATTTATCCGAACCCGGAGCGCGGTATTGCGGATAACGCAGGCGGTTTTCACTGTGGACATAATCCAGCAGACCGGCGCCTTTCGGGCACAACGCGCCGCGGCTCACCGGATGGTCCGGGTCCCCTTCAATATGGTAAATCGCTTCTTTGGCGTTTTTCGCGCCGTCGCCGAGGCTATACATTAATAGCCCACAGCCCACGGAGCAGTAAGTGCAGGTGTTGCGGATCTCTTTCGCACGCAGCAATTTGAAATTGCGTGCCTGAGCCAGCGCCATTTTAGGGGCAAAGCCCAGGGCGGCGGCGGTGGTTCCGGCCATACCGCCTGCGCAGATCTTAAAGAACTTTCTGCGGCTGACGTCCATTGCATTCCTCCATGCAGGATGTTGATTCATCGCGCGGAGGAAACTAACAGCAATACCTTTGTTTTATTTGCGTCAAATCAAGGTCGAAAACGCTCGCCCCCTTAATAGTCAGCGGCGACGAGTTTGACTAATACCAAAGAGTTAACGCCGGCGGGAAATATCGACCATCGACCGGCAAAAGATGTTATAAATTCCGGCTGCGTTTGCGTCACTATCAGGTTAAATATGCAAAAAAAGAGAGCGACATCAATCGGCTTCGCCGCCATTATCTTATGGAGCACGATGGTCGGATTGATTCGCGGCGTCAGCGAAGGGTTAGGCCCGGTTGGCGGCGCGGCGATGATTTATAGCCTCAGCGGCCTGCTGCTCATTTTTACCGTTGGCTTTCCCAACCTGCGCCAGATCCCGCGCCGCTATCTGCTGGCCGGCAGCGTGCTGTTTGTCAGCTATGAAATCTGCCTCGCCCTGTCGCTGGGGTTCGCCGCCACTCGCCAGCAGGCCATTGAAGTGGGGATGGTCAATTACCTGTGGCCCAGCCTGACGATTTTGTTCGCCATTCTCTTTAATGGCCAGAAAAGCAGCTGGCTGGTGATCCCCGGCTTATTGCTGGCGCTGTTCGGCGTGAGCTGGGTACTTGGCGGCGAGCACGGGCTCAATCCCGAGGAAATCATCAATAACGTGGTGTCCAGCCCGCTGAGCTACATTCTGGCATTTGTCGGGGCGTTTATCTGGGCGGCGTACTGCACGGTGACCGCGAAGTACGCCAAAGGTAAAAATGGCATTACCCTCTTTGTCCTGTTAACCGCCCTGACGCTATGGCTGAAATTTCTCGCCAGCGACCAGCCGCCGATGCTCTTTAGCTGGCCGGTAGTCATTAAGCTGATGACGGTCTCTGTGGCGCTGGGGCTGGCTTACGCGGCGTGGAACGTCGGCATCCTGCACGGCAACGTCAGCCTGCTGGCGGCGGCCTCGTACTTCACGCCGGTACTCTCTTCCGCGCTGGCGGCAGTATTGCTCAGCGCCGCGCTGTCGTGGTCTTTCTGGCAGGGGGCCGGGATGGTGTGTCTCGGCTCCCTGCTCTGCTGGTATGCCACCCGCCGCTAGCCGAGATCGCCGCCCGCCACCGGTAGCGTCACGCCGGTGATATAGCTGGCCTCATCGCTGGCGAGAAACAGGATCGCGTTCGCCTGTTCCGCCAGCGTGCCGTACCGGCGCATCAAGCTGCTCGCCACCGTCTGATCGACCACCTGCTGATACCACGCCTTTTCCTGCTCGCTCGGCTGCTCATCGTTGCGCGGCGTCAGGCGCGGCGGCGCCTCCGTCCCGCCAGGCGCGACGGCGTTAATCCGAATACCGCTGCCGCTGTACTCCATGGCAATCGACCGGGTTAGCGCGTTAACGCCGCCTTTCGCCGCCGAGTAAGGCACCCGGTTCACCCCCGCCGTCGCCACCGACGAGATATTGACGATGCTGCCTTTCCCCTGCTTCAGCATCCAGGGGAGCGCCGCGCGGCAGCCCCACAGGGTAGGAAACAGCGAGCGGCGGATCTCTTTCTCAATTTGTTCTGGCTGATACTCGGCGAAAGGTCGCGCCCAGATAGTTCCCCCGACGTTATTGATTAACACATCGAGGCGGCCAAAATGCGCTACCCCGGCGGCAAACGCCTGTTCAGTACTCTGCCACTGCTCAAGGTCAGCCTCCAGCGCCAGCACCTGACTTCCGGCCTGGGCTAGTACGGCAGCCAGTTCGTGTACGTAAGGCGAGCGGTCAATCAGCAACAGGGCGGCGCCTTCAGTTGCCGCCTGCTCCGCGGTCCGCCTGCCAATCCCCTGCGCCGCGCCGGTGATAGCGACGACTTTATCGGTAAAACGCATCATGCCTCCTTATGCCGCCGCGCTCTGGCTGGCGATAAATTTTTCATACCAGAAGCCTGCCGGGGAAATTCCTCTGTCGCGCAGCGCCGTGGCGACCGCGTTCACCATCGGCGGCGGTCCGCAAAGATAGATGTCAACGTCGCCGTTATTCAGCATCGCGTCATCGAGATGTTCGGTGACAAAGCCGCGCTGCGGGCAGGTACTATTTTCATCCGCCACCACCGGTAGCCAGCGATATCCCGTCAGTTGTTGATTAAACGCATTCAGCGCGTCGGTTTTCACCAGATCACAATCGCGGGTCACCCCGTACAAAAGCGTTACCGGACGCTGGCTACCCTGTGTCTGCAGGGTGTGTAACATGG
>UMBJ01034519.1_pt1 | contig 9577 bp, 7 predicted proteins | sample 1963961 | NCBI WGS metagenome assembly UMBJ01 (sample SAMEA4835941, study PRJEB28245) | human gut metagenome | biome: gut microbiome; material: fecal sample | place: Denmark | collected 2008 | reverse complement strand
TGCACTCGGCACAGCAAAGGCATTGGAACTTGGAGAAATCGAAGGCGCGATGAGCAGTCTTTCCATTGCGGTGGCAGGTATTCTGACGGTAATCGCCGCACCGATTTTTGCAACGCTGTTGTAAATATGGGGGGTATCCATGACAGATGTGTAATTTGGCAGTCAAAAACTGAAAACTATAGTTGCCACCCGAATTCTGGTAGAAAAATAATGCGAAATGTGAAATCTCAGAAATGGTATTTCACATTTTTTTTCACTTTACATATCATAATATGAAAAAGTTATGGTTGGAAATAAAGATATGTATTGTCAGAACAAAATTGTGCATACGATACAGGCAGGCGATTCCCTGTATAAATTATCGAGACAGTATCACACGACAGTGACGGAACTGATTCTTGGAAATCCGGGAGTCAATCCATATAATCTCCAGATCGGGATGAAGCTTTTTATCTGCCCGGGAGAGGGATATGTGCCTCCGCAGAATCCGGGAGGCGGAAACACGGGCGGAGGAACAGGAAACGCTGGAAGCGGAACAGGAAACACCGGAAGCGGGAATATGAGCGGCGGCACAGGCAGCATGGGCGGAAACATGGGAGGAGGAACAGGAAATGCTGGAGGCAGCAACGAGACCGAATCCGAGCGTGAGGATTCCATCCTCCGTCTCAACGAGGATATGCGCCTTGCATGGTTAAATCATGTTTACTGGACCAGAATGTACCTGATGAGTGCAGTCGCAGACAATGCGGACCAGCAGGCGGTGGAAGAACGGCTGCTTGAGACCGCAGACGAGATCACGGATGTATTTGCAAGGTATCTTCCGATCGCAACGACCAGACAGCTCCGCAATCTTCTGACGGAGCATATTGAAATCGGCGGGCAGATCATTCAGGCGCTGAAAGCAAAAAATATGACTGATTATGATGCGCTGGTGCAGGAGTGGTACCGCAATGCCAATCAGATGGCAGCTCTTTTTGCAAATCATAATCCATATTTTGAGAGCAGGGAAACAAGAAACATGCTTTTGAATCATCTGGATCTGACCAGGGAGGAGATTGAGCATCAGGTCAATGGGGAATACGAACAGAGCATTGATGTATTCCGCGATGTGGAACAGCAGGCGCTTGCGATGGCAGATTATTTTGCAAGAGGACTGCTGGCAAGATAAAACGTATAGATTGAAGTCTTCTGATAAATGCAATTCAACTGATCATTCATTCGTTAAAGCAGATAGAACAGCTGCAGAAAAAACCCCATGCGGTAGAGTCCGCCTTCAAACCGCATGGTGGAACAGTAGAGATGCACAGGGGATTTCCGGCGGATTAGAAAAATGCCAAAAGTAACGGAATCGCAAGATTTGCAATAAAAACAGCAATTAACTTGAATTGCCAGTAAAAAAATGTACATGCTATAATGCAATTATCAAGATTAAGGGGGAAAAAGATATGCCAATGCAGATGGGTTTCCGCTGGTACGGCGAGGACAATGACAAGATCAGCCTTGCTGATATCAAACAGATTCCGGGTGTGACGAGCATCGTGTGGGCACTGCATCATAAACTGCCGGGAGAAGTGTGGACGGTAGAAGAGATTGCAGAAGTGCAGAAACAGCTTGAGCCATATGGTTTTAATATGGACGTTGTGGAATCTGTCAATGTACATGATGATATCAAGATCGGACTTCCGAGCCGTGACCAGTATATTGAAAACTACATCCAGACAATTAAGAACCTTTCCAAATTCGGTGTCAAGGTTATCTGCTATAATTTTATGCCGATCTTTGACTGGACGCGCACGGATTTATTTCATCCGGTAGGAGATGGTTCGACAGCACTTTATTATGAAGCAGGCAAGATCCATGATGATCCGAAGGAAATGGCAGACTATATTTTAAATAATTTACATGGAATGACATTTCCAGGCTGGGAGCCGGAACGTATGGAGAAACTGGACGAGCTCTTTGCAGCTTACAAGCCGGTGACAAAAGAAGTATTGTGGGAAAACTTAAAATATTTTCTTGAGGCGCTTATGCCGACCTGTAAAGAATGCGATATCAAAATGGCAATCCACATGGATGATCCGCCATGGGATATTTTCGGACTTCCGCGTCTTCTGACCTGTGAAGAAAATATTGACCGTTTCTTAAAGATGGTTGACAGCCCGTACAACTGTCTGACACTGTGCTCAGGGTCTTTGAATGCCGACCCGAGAAACAATGTGGCAGATATTGTCCGCAAGCATTGTGACCGCATTGCATTTGCGCACATCCGCAATGTAAAACATTTTCCGAATGGAGATTTTTCGGAGGCTTCTCATCGTGACTGTGATGGGGATACCGGAATCCTTGACATTTTAAAAGCATACCATGACTGCGGATTTGAGGGTTATATCCGTCCGGATCATGGACGCCACCTCTGGGGTGAAAAGCCGGGCAATGTTCGTCCGGGGTATGGCTTATACGACCGCGCACTGGGTATTATGTATATGCTCGGCGTGTGGGATATGCTCGATAAGCTGGATGGAAATAAATAAGTATAAAATATGCATAATTAGGGACTGCCGTATGGCAGTCCCTTGTATTATGGAAAAGTCCGTGGCATATGCCGCGGATTTTTGTATGCTTATCTCTGGTTATCAAAAGGGCATTATTTGCCAGTCAAAAAATCTGAAGTTACCTTTTGACACCTGAATCCGCATCAGTAAAAATCATGCGTTTCTTTTTCACGGGTCCGGAAGCTGCGTGGAGAGATGCCATATTCTTTCACAAACGCTTTGTAAAAAACAGAATAATCACAAAAGCCGCACTGTTCGGCAACTTCTTTCAATGGAAAGCCGGAATTGATCAGATTTTTAGATTCGATCAGTCTCCGCTGGGTAACGATTTTGTAAAAGCCGGTGTCAAGCTGCTTTTTAAAAAGCTGGCTTACTGTCGACTGGCTTACCATAAACTGCGCTGAAATAGATGCGAGGCTGAGGTCTTCGGATAAATGCAATTCAATGTAGTTGAGAATCTGGTCTAACAGGCCTGTATTCTCCGGTTTGGGGATGTCTGACTGCGGATGGTCGTTCATACGGTAAAACAGACAGAACAACTGCAGAAAAAGCCCCATGCGGTAGAGCTCGCTTCCAAGACGCATGGTGGAACCCTCGTACAACAGTGCAGCCAGAAGCTGGTCGATCTGGTTTAAGAGTGTTCCTTCCGGGCGGATGACATAGGGGAGCTGCTTTTGTGGTGCATATTGGGAGGAGCCTGTATCCGCAAAGAAGTTCTGCTTACAGGTCTCAAAAAAATCGTTGTTGATCCAGAGTACGGTTCTCTGATAGGGTTCCCGAAGCTGCTCTAAAAATAAAGGGCGGTGGCTGGTGCCGGGGGGAACGAGGATGATATCATTTTTGCGGATCTGGTAACGGGTGTTTCCAATGAGATATTGCAAGTTTCCACTGCGGCAGAAAAGAAGTTCGTAAAACTCGTGGCTGTGGAGGGTTACATAGTCTTTCGTGTAACTGGTATCCTCATGCACATCCAGATAGGGGCTGTCCATTTCCAGTTCCTGGTATCCGATCAATTCCCCACCGGCAGTCAGGATGCCATCGAGCGTGGAAATATACGGAGGCTTCATCGAATCCTTATGTTCCATTAAAAAACGTTTCATTTGGCTATATTTCATAAAAACTCCTGTTCTGATTTGTTATATTTATACAATCCTACAAATATTATAGCACAATAAATGTAAGATATGCAATGTATTTTAGTATAAATGCAATTTAAATTGCAATAAAGCAAATGTATCATAAGGATATCGGTTCTTGTGAAATGTACAGACACAAAACCAATGCGCGCGTACAAATACCAGAAGGAGAAAAATTTATGAATGAAAGAAATGTAAGACCCTTTTCAAAAAGGGATGAGATCGGATATGTGTTTGGAGATATGGCGGGCAGTTTTGTCAATTTATTTGTAGACGCATATTTTTTGACGTTTTGTACTTATGTGCTGGGAATCAGTCCGGCGTGGATGGGTTCCCTGTTCCTTGCAGCGAGACTCTGGGATGCAGTAAATGACCCGATCATGGGTTCTTTTCCGGACCGTTGGATGCTTGGAAAATCAGGAGATAAATTCAAACCGTGGATTAAAATTTTTATGATACCGCTAGCGTTGTCAGGTGTGCTTTGTTTTTCCAAAGTGCCGTTTGAAGGTGTTGCACTTCATGCGTGGGTCGCTTTTGTGTATGTCTTATATGGAATGAGCTATACCGGAACTTCCATGCCGTTTGGTGCGATGGCAAGTGTGGTCAGCACAGATCCGATTGACCGGAGTAAACTCTCAAGGGCAAGAAGTCTTGGCGGAACATTTGTGGGAATTGCAGCGTTATCCTTTGTGCCGGTAGTCTGTTTTGACAGCGAAAGCAACATTATCCCGGAAAGATTTACACTTCTGGCAGTTATTTTTGGAATTTTAAGTGTGGTCTGCTACTGCCTGCTGTTACATTTAACGACAGAGCGTGTGCGTGAGGAAAAGAAACAGAATACAGAAAAGTTCAATTATGGAAATGTGTTGAAAGCAGTCGTAAAAAATAGGCCACTGATCGGTGTCATGGTTGCAACCATTGGAAGTATGCTCTATATCACCGGTTCAAACCAGATTAGAAGTTATGTATTCAAAGAGTACTATGGAAATACCTCTGCAATGACTCTGCTTAGTCTTGCAAGTGTGCCGATCATTATCATCTGTTTCCCGCTTGTGCCAAAACTGGTTGCAAAGTTTGGAAAGAAAACGACATTGATGTTTGGCGTAATCAGCAGTACCGTGCTCAGTGTAATCATTTTTGCCGTAAAAATACCAAACGTTTATGTTTATTCGGTACTGAATGTACTGGCAATGATCGGACAGACCGTATTTACCATGCTGATCTGGGCGCTTGTCACAGACTGTCTGGATTACAGTGAGTGGAAGTTCCATGAGAGAAGTGATGGCTCGATGTATTCCCTTTATACGTTCAGCCGTAAAATCGGTTCCACCATTGCTTCCGCAGGTGTTTCCTTCGGACTCCAGGCGATCGGATATATTTCTGGAAATAATGTGGTGCAGTCAGATGCAACCATAAACAATATCTACATGTTAGTGGCATTGATCCCGGTGCTGACCTGTGTGCTGGAACTCATTGGTATCGGCGCAATCTTTAATCTGGATAAGGAACAGACCAAAGAAATGTATGCGGAATTAAAACAAAGACGTGAATAGTAAAGAGGAGATTAGATTGAAAAAAATTGATATTCATCTTCATCTGACATTACAGCAGTATCCGAAAACAGATACCATGTTCCTTTCCAGTGCGGCACAGATGCTGCCGCACTTAGAGGAACTTGGAATTGAACAGGGAATCGTGTTATCTTCCGGCGAACAGGAAAATGAGCAGATCCTGGTTGCAGCAAATGAGGAGTGTAAACGCATCTGTGAACAGTTCCCCAAGAAGTTCCACTGGATGTGCAATGTGGATGCAAAAAACCAGACAGATGTGTATAAACGGATCTTAGCCTGTAAAGAGAGCGGTGCGGTCGGAATCGGGGAACTGATGGTAAACCAGAGGCTGGATGCTCCATTTTTACAGAGTGTATTTGAGGTGGCAGAAGAATTAAAATTACCTGTTCTTTTTCACATGAGTCCGAAAGAGGGCTTTCAGTATGGGGTTGTGGACGGGCCGGGGCTCCCGCTGCTGGAGGAAAATTTAAAGCGTTATAAAGGATTAAAGTTCATCGGGCACAGTCAGCCATTCTGGCATGAAATTTCAAAAGATGCACCGGCGACCCCAAAGGAACGGATGAAATGGGGAGAGGGAGCTGTATGTCCCGGCGGCAGACTGCCATATCTGTTTGAAACCTATGAAAATTTATATGGAGATCTGTCCGCAAACAGTGGCGGATGTGCAATCATGCGTGACGAAGAATTTGGGCTGGCTTTTCTGGAAAAATATCAGGACCGGTTGCTGTTTGGAACAGATATGGCAAATTGTGAAATGACATTTCCGCTTGGAAACTGGCTGGATGAGCAGGAACACGCAGGAAGACTCAGCCGGAGTGCCTATGAAAAAATCTGCCGTACAAATGCAGAAAAATTATTTCACTTATAAGAAAAAAGAGGGATAGCCGAAAACATACCACATCCCTCAAAAACAGGAGGAAACATATGAGAACAAGAATATTACCTAGAATGTTAAATGATGAGGTGGAAGAATATCTTTCCAGAAATGACATTATCATTGTACCGGTCGGAACGGTAGAGATGCACGGGGGATTTCCACTGGATTCAGAAACCACCATCAGTGAGGCATTTGCACTGGAGATGGCAGAGGCGTGTGACGGGCTGGTATTGACAGGACTTCCGTATTTTTACGCAGGCGCAACGGCAAGCGGCAGGGGAACCGTCCAGGTGAGTGTGCGGGAAGGAATCGACTATTTGATGGCGGTGGCAAACAGCCTGTTGCGCCAGGGATTCAAACGCCAGATCTACATCAGTTTTCACGGCCCGGCACATATGACATGCAGTCCGATGGTGCGGGATTTCTTTGATGAGACCGGAGTGCCGATTTTATATATGGACCTCACCATGCAGATGATGAAAAATGCAAGGGATATTTTTACATCAATGGACAGTTTCCACGCAATTACAGTGGGAGCTTATCAGAAAATGAACCGATTAAGTGACGTGCCGCTCACAACGGAGTATGCGCATAACGAGCCGCAGTCCTGTGCCGGATTTGAGGATATTTTCGGACTGGCATATCAGAGTGCTGCGATCGGTTATTATTTTGGCGAGAAAAAAGACCACATGAGTACACCGGTCATTGCAGATGAAGCAGCGAGGGAAACACTTGCAAAAGAGGGTGTGGAAATCATTGAAAAATTGGTGGAGCGCATGGATATGAACCATATCGTAGCACAGATGAGGGAATTGGAGCATTATAACAGCGAAGTTGCAAAAAAATGCCCATGGGTTCCCTCTAACACTAAAACAGAGCGGTAGATTCTACTGCGGTTTCTGCGCATAAAGTTCCTTATATTCTTTGGGTGAGATGCCATACTCTTTTTTGAATGCACGAAAAAAACTGGTGTAATCTTTGAATCCGTACATCAGGTAGATTTTTGTGATATTTTCATTGCTGAGAATGGCATCCCTGCACATGGACAGCCTTTTTTTGGTAATATACTGATGGATGGAGATCCCGAAGTTATCCTTAAAAATATGGGAAATATGGTATTTGCTCACAAAAAAAGCTTTGGAGAGGCTGTCTAAGGAGAGATCCTCATCCAGATGGGACTCAATGTATTGCAGGATGCCGTCATACAGACCAGAGGCATCTTTGCGGGCTGCAGGATGTTCTGCCTCATAGACAGCCCGGTTGATGTGGAGCATCAGATCGTTCACGCAGAGCTCGATCTTGGCAGCTTTTCCAAAACGGTTCGCATGGATCTCCTCGATCAGCCGGAAAATCTTTGCGGAAAGCGCATTGAAAGCCACGACATCATAGTGATAAATAAAATGATGGGTATTCTGTGCATGTTCGATCAGATAAACATAGTCTTTGGACAATTCTTTCAGTTTCTGACAGTAATCCTGACTGATCCAGAAAACAAAACGCTGATAGGGAAGTGTTTCCCCCACACTGGACACATGGTGGTGAATACCCGGGGGAATGAAGACCATATCCCCCGGTTTCAGATGATGATGTTCCTTTTCAATGGAGATCGTTACATTTCCCTCCAGAAAAAAATAGAATTCATAGTAATCGTGGGTGTGATCTGTCACGCCATAAAAGTGGTTGTCATTATAATAGTAAATTTCAAAATCTTTGGACAGCATATACTGTCGTTCATTAAAAGGAGACTGTAACTGTCTGCGCATGGTAAAATCCTCTGAAATATTTCAAATATAAGGAAAAAGTGACGATCTGATATAAAAAATTTACCACAGAATCGCAATTTTTGCAATGTGAACAACAAGCAACTCTATTGGATGTCTTAAGGGGATTCACTTATAATAAACATATCAAAAAACGTTGAACAATGGAGAAAGGAAAAGCTATGGAATTAAGTACACTTGGTTTAAAAGACAGGGCACAGTGGGAAGCAAAGGGATATCAGCTTCCGCAGTTTGACCGTGCAGCAGTAACAGAGGCAACCAGAGAAAATCCGTGCTGGATTCACTTTGGTGCAGGAAATATTTTCCGTGCATTTCAGGCAAATGTAATGCAGAATATCTTAAACAGAGGGGAAATGGAAACAGGCCTGATCGTAGCGGAAGGTTTTGATTATGAGATCATTGAAAAAATGAACCGTCCGCATGATGATTATTCCATTCTTGTCACATTAAAGGCAGATGGAAGCGTCGAAAAAACAGTTGTCGGTTCTGTTGTGGAGTCCTGTATCCTCGATTCGGAAAATGAGGGCGAGTATGGCAGATTAAAAGAGATTTTCTGCAAACAGTCCTTGCAGATGGTATCCTTTACCATCACAGAAAAGGGATACAGTCTGGTAAACGGAAAGGGAGAACTGCTTCCGGCAGTCGCTGCCGATTTTGCAGCCGGCCCGGAGAAACCTGCAAGCTATATCGGAAAAGTTGCATCTCTTTTATACACACGTTTTAAAAACGGACAGCTTCCGATCGCCATGGTATCCATGGACAACTGCTCCCATAACGGGGATAAATTATATGCGGCAATCCATACATTTGCCGAAGAATGGGCAGAAAACGGTCTTGCAGAGAAAGATTTTGTAAACTATATCAATGACAGGGAAAAGGTTTCGTTCCCATGGTCTATGATCGATAAGATCACGCCGAGACCGGATGCTTCCGTGGAAGAGATCTTAAAGAAAGATGAGATCGATGGGCTTGATCCGGTCGTTACATCCAAAAACACCTATGTAGCTCCATTTGTGAATGCAGAGGAATGTGAATATTTAGTGATCGAGGACTGGTTCCCGAACGGACGCCCAGAGCTGGAAAAGGGCGGCATCATGTTTACCGACCGCGCAACCGTTGACAAGGTGGAAAAAATGAAAGTCTGCACCTGCTTGAATCCGCTTCACACGGCTCTTGCAGTGTTTGGCTGTCTGCTTGGCTACACAAAGATCTCCGATGAAATGAAAGATGCAGAGCTTCGGAAAATGGTGGAGAGAATCGGATATACCGAGGGACTTCCGGTCGTTGTGGATCCGGGTATCCTTGATCCGAAAGAGTTTATTGATACCGTGTTAAATGTCCGCATACCGAATCCATTTATGCCGGATACACCACAGCGTATTGCCACAGATACTTCACAGAAACTTGCGATCCGCTTTGGAGAAACTGTGAAAAATTATCTTGCATCAAAAGATAAGGATATCAAAAACTTAAAACTCATTCCACTGGTATTTGCGGGATGGCTTCGGTATCTCATGGCAGTTGATGATAATGGCGAAAAATTTGAGTTAAGCCCGGACCCACTGCTTGAGACGGTCTGCCCGGTCGTTGCCGGTATCAAATTTGGTGATACAGATGTGGAAGAAATGATCCGGCCATTGCTGACAAACAGAGCAATCTT
>UMBJ01019507.1_pt1 | contig 9682 bp, 10 predicted proteins | sample 1963961 | NCBI WGS metagenome assembly UMBJ01 (sample SAMEA4835941, study PRJEB28245) | human gut metagenome | biome: gut microbiome; material: fecal sample | place: Denmark | collected 2008 | reverse complement strand
CCTTCTGCTCTACCTTCTGCTCTACCTTCTGCTCTGCCTTCTGCTCTACCTTCTGCATGCCCTTCTAATCTAGCGTTTCCAAGAACGTCATTTTGAATCATGATGGCATTGACATGTTCATCGTAGGCGTGCCGTTCGGCATTCGACATAGAGTAGTATTTCAGCTTCTCGCGAGCTTCTTGCAATCCTGGTGCTTTCGTGTCAGGATTGATGACTCCGTTTTTGAGGTAATCAACCCATTCCTCCAATGGAGACTTGGCAACCTTGTTGAACTCATTTACGCGCACTAGCATATAGGTTGGGAATATTTCGGCAGGCGACTTTCTCACGATTGTATCTTTCTCCTTGGTACTGATGATGAGTTGGTCTTGCGTATGCAGGCCGATAAAATTGTTTTGTCCTACATAGATATAGTCCGACCCTTTGCCAAGGTCAAAATAAAGTATACTAATGGAATATACCTTTTTTACTTCTTTGTAGGTGTTGCCGAGATTGATATGCTCGGTAATAGCCTTTGCCACCCCATAGAGTACGCGCTCCAGATAATACAGCTCACTTGTGTTCTGTATCTCCACGATGATGATGTCCCCTTTGCTATTTTTCGCCTTGATGTCAACTCTGTTAAACTTGTCGTCGGCTTCCTGTTGATTACCCTCGCTTTCCAATATGTCGATAATCTTGATAGGCTCACCGATAAACACAGTAAGGAATCCCTCAAGTACTCCAAAGTTAGCCTTCTGACGAAGCAATCGTTTGATTGCCCAATCGAATCGAATGTATTTATCTTTTAGCTCTTCCATATAGATTTCCTCCTAAAATTAATATTCGGTTGCAAAGATACGCTTTTCTTTTGAAAGAAGCAAGGATTTTTGGGAAAATGTTTGAGTTGTAAAACTACTATTGTACTGTCAATGAGTTTATACTTGTACAACAGTAGACTTATGGTTGTACAACTAAAGGGTATACAGTCGTACGACTAAAGAGTGTGTAGTTGTATGATAAAGAGGTGTTGTCACTAGGCTCGGCAGACCTGCTGACTGCAGTCGGCAGAGCTGCTGACTAGGCTCAGCAGAGCTGCCGAGCCTAGTGGGAATCTTCAAGAAGCAGTCTGCTTGAACCTCAGATACAATCTCTCTGAACCTCAGCTACAGACTCCTTGAACCTCCTAATCTATATCTTTGACCCAGCGCAGTCGTATCCTTGTGCCAGATGAGCCGTCTCGTTACGCTTATTCAGCCGCATTGTTATACTTGCTCAGCCGCCTTGTTGACCATGTTTTTCGTTTAAGGTCTCAATTTGCGACCTTAAACGTTTTGCTTTTGCATACCTTTATCTCAAATGTGGTGCAACTTCTCCGTTCGGCAATAATATTCCAGCCTCAATGAGGAATTTTCTTGCAGCTTCTTTGCTTGCAACCGAAGCCTTTCTTGCAGCCTCTAATCTTTCTTGTCTTTTGCTATCAAATAAATCCATATTCTACCTCCTTGTTTTAAAAGTGAACATTTCTTCTGCAAAGATTATGCAAACGAGCGCAATGTAAGCTTGCTTACAAATTGCCGAGCGCCGCTAATCTTCTGCAAAGATACGCTTTTCTTCTGAAAGATGCAAGGAATTTCGGGAAAAGTTTTGGAGATTAGGAGATAAAGTATTATCTTTGCCATCAGATTCAAAAACGAATAATCAAACTGAGTTATGATAGTAAGACCAAAGCGCATTTATCGCAAGCGCATACCATACGGCATGCAGAATTTTGAGGATGTCATAAAAGAGGATTGTTACTATGTGGACAAGACTCCTTTCATAGAGCAAATAGAAGAATCCAACAAGTATTTCTTCTATATTCGCCCTCGCCGTTTCGGCAAGACACTTACCCTCTCCATGCTTGAGAATTACTATGACATCAACAAGAAAGACAAGTTTGATGAAATCTTTGGCAAGCTATACATCGGGCAGAATCCTACACCAGAGCATAATACATATCTCATCATCCACCTCAATTTTGCCGAGGTGGCAGCAGGATTGGATGATTATAAGGATGGATTGGACAACCATTGTCGCCTTGTATTCAATTTCTTCTGCGACATCTATGCACATATTCTTCCTGCTGGTACCAAGGAAGGATTGCAACAGGAGCCTGATGCGGTATCCAAGTTGAGGTTTCTTTGCCAGAAATGCCAGGAGGTGGGAAAGAAGATTTATCTCTTCATCGATGAGTACGACAACTTCACCAACATGATTCTCGCCCATGAAGAGCATCTTATGAGGTATCGCAACCAGACCCACGGAGAGGGATACTTGCGCCAGTTCTTCAACACCATCAAGGGTGCGGCTGGCAATACTCTGGGCAGAGTGTTTGTCACGGGAGTAAGCCCTGTGACCATGGATGACCTGACCAGCGGATTCAACATCGGAACCAACTACTCGCTCTCACCCGACTTCAATGAGATGACGGGATTTACCGAGGAAGAAGTGAGAAAGATGCTGGATTATTACGGCAGCGTTCTGCCATTCAATCACACTACCGATGAGCTGATCAAGGTGATGAAGCCTTGGTACGACAACTATTGCTTCGCCGAGGAGAGATATGGTGAGACCACCATGTACAACTCGGTAATGGTGCTCAACTTCGTAGATAATTACATCCGAAGCGAATACCAAATCCCTAAGAAGATGGTAGAGACCAACATCCGCATCGACTATGACAAGATGCGAATGCTCATCCGCCACGACAAGGAGTTTGCCCACGATGCCAGCATCATCCAGCAGTTGGTAACTCAGGGATTCGTGATAGGCACGCTCAACGAGAACTTCCCTGCCGAGCGAATCAACGACCCAGACAACTTCCTCAGCCTGCTGTTCTATTTCGGTATGGTGACGATAGACGGAACATACAAGGGTGAGACCAAGTTCATCATCCCGAATGAGGTGGTGCGTGACCAGATGTACACCTACCTGCTCGACACCTACAAGGAGAACGACTTGGTATATGATAGATATAGCAAGGGTAAACTGGAGAGCAAACTGGCATACGATGGACAATTCAAGCCATACTTTGAGTATATCGCCGACTGCCTGAAGAAGTACTCCTCCCAGCGAGACAAGCAGAAGGGAGAGGCTTTCGTGCATGGCTTCACCTTAGCGATGACAAGCCAGAACAAGTTCTATCGCCCTATCTCCGAGCTGGACAATGACGGCGGCTATGCCGACATCTTCCTCTCTCCGCTCTGTGACATCTACAAGGACATGGTAGATTCATATATCATCGAGTTGAAATATTGCAAGAGCCAAACCACAGATGAGCAAGTGAAAAAGCTCTTCGAGGAGGCTTCAGCTCAAATCTCTCGCTATGCGGACAGTGATATGGTAAGAGAGGCAGTAAAGACTACAATGCTCCACAAGCTGGTGGTTATCTACCGCGGAGCGGAAATGGTGGCTTGCGAGGAGATATAAAATTATTTGTAAGCGGCTCCGCGTTTATACCTTGCATAATTCAAAAAAAAGCAGAAACAGCTGATTAAACTAATGCTGTTACTGCTTTTTCCATCGGTCAGGAAGTAAGTTTCTATATTTTTCCAATGGGGTATTGGGTTGCCATTCTGCACTCCATCGCTGAAACTGCTATGAAGAACGGAAATTCGAAATTCAATGCAATTCTTGCTGTAGTACAACAGTAAGACGATTACTCATGCCCATAGGGGTGCTGAATAGTAACCTACTTATTGATAACGTTTAAAATATCCTGACGTATCTTCTCATTGGTACCATTCACCATATAACGTATCAAGCCATCCTCACCTAGGACGATAAAGAGAGGAAAACCGCCTGAGCCAACAAATTTCACGAAATAATTATCACCATAAAGATGAGTCCAATTGAAGCCACGTGCCTCCGTTATCTTCCTTACCTTATCAGCTTTCTCGAAGTTTACAGAGAGAAATATCACATTAGGATACTTATTCTTCCACTCCGAAAGGATAGGCATTTCTCGCAAACAAGGTCCACAGCCTGAATACCATGCGTTGATTACTACCTTATGTCCCTTGAGTGACTGTTCTGTCCAAAGTTTTCCGTTCAAATCGTGCAAAGTAAAGGAACCTGGCAACGGCTTTCCACTCAATGCGTCAGCATTCTCGTTATGCCTCGTCAAAGACAACATCTGCTGATTAGTCTCTATTTGGTCTTCTATCTCTGATAGAGATTTCACTCTACTGCGAGGTATCTCATATTTTTCCCATTCCTTAGGCATAGTAAAGTTGGGATACATCGTAAAAAACATCAAGTTGCCATTTTCTCCATACTTGATGGCTGACATATACTTCACCTTCGATACATCCAAAGGCAAATCCTTGACATAGAAATGTCGATTCACCATTATACTAGGAGACAGCAAACTATCTGCTTGTTCCTGTACGACATGAGTTTCCTGTGCGCTTGCTGCAAAAGGCATCATCGCCAAAAGCAACGCCATCATCATTTGTTTTATCATTTGCTATTAAATAAATCCATATTCTACCTCCTTGTCTAAATTATTCTCCACGATAAAAGCCATTATTGCTCATTTCTGACCATTTCAAAAACATTTCCTGATAGTTGTCTTTTACGAACTCACGAATGATTCTCAATTCTTTATTGGTCAAAACGCCCTGCTCTTTTACGATGGTATCTCCATTTCCCATTACAAACAACTTGGCAGAGCCAGATTCTGTTAAACGTTTGTCACTAGCATGTACATGCATAGCTTCCACGATACAATGGGAAGTAAAATAGAGGTAATACCCACATATCATAAAGTCGTAATATTTAGGCATAAGCTTGCTCCATTAATTTTTTGTTTCGTTTCCAATACTTTTGAACGATGCTGATTTCTATATCATCCATATTGGTTTCTGTTACTTCACCCTCGCTTGTCATTACAAGAGCATGATATGGGGAGTGTAGATACACTACACGTATAAAACCTTCTTCGGTTTGCGAAAATGCATATCCGCAAACTATCATCATGGCTTTTTCTGCTACGGCTTTAATTTCTTCTTCCTTCATGATAATCTATTTTTACTGTCTTGATTGGTTTGAGAAAAGTCTCAGGATTAATATACAGATTCTTCAATATGGGCAAAAGATCAATGTACTCTTCGGTTTCTCCCATACCTTCGTAGTCGGCCATGACAACAATATATCCATTATCCCATTCCTTAACCTCTGTGTATCGTTTGAGGCATTTTGGAGTACGAAATCGGATATTACTATTGCCATATCTAAATGAAGTCATATCTCCCTGATTGGAGAGTAATGCTTCTGATGAAAAATTCACGTTGTCCATATTCTGCCTCCTTATTTTAATGATTTTACTTTCGTGCTGCATAGATTATGCCTGCAAGCGCAATGTAAGCTTGCTTACAAATTTTCGAACGCAGCTAATCTTCTGCAAAGATACGCTTTTCTTCTGAAAGATGCAAGGGTTTATTGGAAAATGTTTGAAGGTGAGGAAGATAAAAGGAAAAAGGTGTATCTCCGCTTGCCCGATGTATGGGGCAAGCGGGGATACACCTTATTATATTATAGTTCTTTTATTTCATTTTCAGTCAAACCGATAATTGAAGATATCTGCTCTATGCTCAACCCATTCTTCCAATGGTGATTTTGCCACCTTGTTGAATTCGCGCAGCTGGTAGGCACACCTTTTTAGTATAATAAATCTAAAAATTTTTGGTTAGAACTCTACTTTCGCATATCTTTGCACTTAAAAAAGTGGCACATGTGCCATAAATTTTAAGTAGAGGCATCTATTCGAGCAGTCCTTAGGAAGCAAGTAAGCACTGGGAGGTCAGTTTTGTTACCTGCCCAATAGCAAGAATGCCCTATACAAACAATATATCCATTATCCCATTCCTTGACCTCTGTGTATCGTTTGAGGCATTTAGGAGTACGAAATCGGATGTTACTATTAAACGTTTAAGTATTTCTGCAATTGTAATTGCGATTCTTCTGTTCCATAGGATGTGAGCGCTTATCTTCGGGTTCTATACTGAAAGAATAAGTATCTACAAATTCTGGATATAATGGTTCTACAGAATAAAATGAAGCATGATATTTTATTCCGTCTTTAGTGATGAAGGTATAGTCTAATGACTCTTCCTCATCAATTTCATAGGGGTTTAGAGAATCTGATACCATAGTTTTTCTCTACATCTTTCAGGTCTCTTCCATTTTGTACACAATCACGTATCTCTTTCTTAATTTTAATAAGTTTCAGAAAGAAGTTTTCATTTTTCTTTTTGTCCATATTCTACCTCTTTATATTATGGGTTTGGATAATCTTGATTGATTTCTCTTGGGAGGAAATAACCCTTGATGCAATTAGGATTGCAGACACAAATCTGAATATGGTTCTTTTCTCTAAATCCCGCATTAGGATAAAGCTCCTGTCCTTCCCAAAATACTCCTTTTACTGAATCGTATGGATGGGCATTGGCATCCTGATTGTATGTTAAAGCTGTTTGTACAACAGCACAATCCAATTTTCTAATCAACAAATCTGTAGAATTTCCGATAGATGTATTCTTCGGTAATTCAATCCCAGATTCTTTATAAATAGTAACCATAGCCTCATAAGCAGCCTTCAATTCCTGAAGATATGTGCTATCTGTTAAGTCAAAGCAATATCCCAAGTCAATAATTGCACCAACAACTGCAGGCTCTTTGATTTGTGAGTTCTTTCTTTTTGCTAAATCTTTAGCCCATTGCCAAGCTCGTTCCTCATTATTCTCCCAAAAGTAAATGCCATTACCTAACCAGTCATAGTCATTAGTGTTGGAAAGAAGATCGGTCTTTCCAGCAACTACGGCATCAACAACAGTTTTGTCGCAACCATGAAATCCAATTACTAGGTTGGAGCGCCTTGAATATAAAGACTTATCCATACCTTTATCTCAAATGTGGTGCAACTTCACCATTAGGTAAAAGAATTCCTGCCCTAATTAAAAAGGCGCGTGCTGCTTCTTTACTGGCAGTAGAAGCTTTTCTTGCTGCCTCTAATCTTTCTTGTCTTTTGCTATCAAATAAATCCATATTCTACCTCCTTATTTTAATAATTCAACTTTCGTGCTGCAAAGATACGCTTTTCTTCTGGAAGATGCAAGGAATTATTGAAAAATGTTTGAGAATGAGGGAAATAAACAGAAGAATTAAAAAATCGGGGTCATCACCAGCATCGAATAATCTGGGAGAGGATCTTACCGGGACTGCGCTGCAAAGATAATAATTAAAATGGAATATACCAAAGATCTTTTCGAAAAATTACGTCCGGACGTATCTGTAGCTACGTCGGGACGCGTCTGTTGCTACATCGGGACGTAGGAAATGCTACGTCGGGACGTAATTTTTGCTGCATCGTGGGAGATTTTTCGATAAAAAGCATAGAAAAACACTAAAAGTTGAATAGAAAACAAGCGTTTTTGCTCAATGTTTTCAACCTTTTAGCTCCCAAAACGCCTCTAAAGCACCCGAAAAACGCTGCTTTTTGCAAAACGTGGCAATAGGTGGCAATAAGGTGACAATAGAAATGCCCATTACTGCCACCCGTTATTCTCTTATTATCAGCTACTTATAATAAGCGTGGCAAATGTTGCAATAAATTTGAAAAAACATGTTCCTATGTGTAGAGGATCTTTGTTTCTCAAGCATCCTATCAAAATCCGATAGGTATAAATACTATTGCCATCGTTTCTTCTTGGAAAAATGTTTGAGAGAGATAAAAAGAAAATTTTCGACGACATCTATTGTTTGGCCTTTCGATCTACATGCAGTGATTACAAAGTCACAATTCATTTATAGTATTTCGGTTCAGGGGAGATTGTCCGTGTATAGACAATCTCTCCTGAGCCCATTTATGTCATTTTGGGGGAACGAGAAAATGGGAAAGTGACGAAAAGTGGTAAAACTACCACTTTTTGCTTGTAAATCATGGTGAAAGCCTTCGTTTGAGTCTTTTCAGTGACGAAAAACGGTAAGTTTACCACTTTTTGATAATAAAGTTGCGCATTCTTAGATATTTTTTGTATCTTTGCAGTGACGAAAAGTGGTAATGTTGCCACTTTTTGATAATATAGTATAATTATGGATATTAAAAGACAACAATATTTAGACCAACTAATCGCAAGCCAAAGGAATGGCTTGATTAAGATTATTACAGGTATCAGAAGATGTGGAAAGTCATATCTTCTGTTCAAGTTATTTCATGAGTATCTAAATTCGCAAGGGATTTCAGATGACCATATCATAGAGATTGCCCTCGATGATCGCACCAATAAGGAACTGCGTGATCCAGATAATCTGTTGAAATACATCAAGGAGCAGATAACAGACAAAAATCTCTACTACATCATGCTTGATGAGGTACAGATGGTAGATGAGTTTACGGATGTATTGAATAGCTTGCTGCATATATTAAATGCAGATGTATATGTTACAGGCAGCAACTCGCATTTTCTATCGACGGATGTAGTGACAGAGTTCCGTGGTAGAGGTGATGAGATACATTTATTTCCATTGTCATTCTCTGAATACTGTGAAGGATATAAAGGGACAACAGACAATGCATGGAAAGATTATTATACATACGGAGGGCTTCCTCTTATTTTGACGCTTGATACAGATAAGAAAAAAGAAGATTATCTGAATAACTTGTATAAGAGTGTGTATCTCGTAGATGTGTTGGAACGACATAAGGTAAAAAACATGGGAGAGTTTGATGAATTGCTGCGAATTATCGCCTCTTCCATTGGTGCTCCATGCAATCCAACGAAGCTTGCCAATACATTCAAGAGTGTCAAGAATGTGGCCATTCATCATCAGACGATAAACAAGTATCTAGGTTTTTTAGAAGATGCGTTTCTTGTGGAAAAGTCCATCAGATACAATATCAAGGGGAAGAAGTATATCAACACCTTGGCAAAATATTACTTTTCGGATCTTGGAATCAGAAACGCTCTCTTAGGCTTTCGCCAGCAAGAAGAGACACATATCATGGAGAATATCATATACAATGAATTGCGTACGAGAGGATATCATGTAGATGTGGGTATGGTGGAAGTCAGAGAGCCAGACAAAAGTGGCAAGTTGATCAGGAAGCAGTTGGAGGTGGATTTTGTGGTGAATCAAGGAAGTCAGCGATATTACATTCAGTCAGCTTTCGCCATGCCAACATTAGAAAAAGAGGCGCAGGAATCTGCATCACTATTGAGAATCAAGGACTCTTTCAAGAAAATAATCATTGTGAAAGATGACATCAAGCCCAAGAGAAATGAAGATGGCATCCTTACAATTGGGCTGAAAGACTTCTTGTTAGACAAAAACAGTTTAAATTATTAATGCTTAAAATATGGAAAAGTGCCATTCAGCAGGAATGAACTAATTATAAATACCACATATATTATCTTTCCATTATAACCATATCTCTGCAAAAGAAGGTGGTACACAAAGTCAGCCGTTAGAAAAATTCTTGCGGCTGATTTTGTATTACGATTGTTCTACAGGATAGTCGCATGAACGAGAGTATATAAATCAAAAAGCGATTATCAAGAATGGAAAGAAAAAGGCTCAGGGGAGATTGGCTTATCCACGGACAATCTCCCCTGAGCCAGTATTTACCTCATTTCTTTTACCTTTGCACTCGGAAACAAGT
>UMBJ01035280.1_pt1 | contig 9696 bp, 5 predicted proteins | sample 1963961 | NCBI WGS metagenome assembly UMBJ01 (sample SAMEA4835941, study PRJEB28245) | human gut metagenome | biome: gut microbiome; material: fecal sample | place: Denmark | collected 2008 | reverse complement strand
CTTTCCCATCTTGTTACGTGCGCAGGAGGTAAAATGCTGGTTAAGAATGTCGCATTTTAGTGCTATCCTGTATGCCCTGAACATTACGTGCTATGTTCTGACCATTTCTGCTGATGATGCGTTTAACATAATGATTTTATGGTGAATTTTTATTGTTAATATCATGTAAAACGAAGCAAACCAACCTCATGAAAGGCTGGCGGCATGTCCTGCCTGCCAGCAGGTTGTCGTCCGAAGGATAAGCAGCCTGGACGTTAATTTGAGAGATTTCTTCTTCCTCTGTGCAGGGGAAGTATTGAGAATCAGGCCCTTGCGCCTGAACGTTGCGGAGAAAAAGCATGGCGGGAGATGACCGCGAGCCTATCGGACGTAAGGGGAGACCCTCACGTCCGACAAAACAAAAAGTTACCCGTCGCCGGGTCCGGGAAGAGGACTACGACGACGAGTATGATGACGATGATTATGAGGATGAGAAACCGGTGCCGAGAAAAGGAAAAGGCAACGGTGGCAAACCTCGTCGTAAGCGCCGCTGGCTGTGGCTGCTGGTCAAGCTGGGGATTGTCTTCGCGGTGCTGATTGCCGCCTATGGCGTCTACCTCGATCAGAAAATCCGCAGCCGCATTGACGGTAAAGTCTGGGAGCTGCCGGCCGCGGTTTATGGCCGGATGGTGAATCTTGAGCCGGATATGCAGATCAGCAAAAACGAGATGGTGCGTCTGCTGAACGCCACCCAGTATCGTCAGGTCAGCGCGATGACGCGCCCGGGCGAATACACCGTGCAGGCCAACAGCATCGAGATGATCCGTCGTCCGTTCGATTTCCCGGACAGTAAAGAAGGGCAGGTGCGCGCGCGTCTGACCTTCGATGGCGACCATCTGGAGACCATCGAGAATATGGATAATAACCGCCAGTTCGGTTTCTTCCGTCTCGATCCGCGTCTTATTACCATGCTGCAGTCGCCGAATGGTGAGCAGCGCCTGTTCGTGAAGCGCAGTGGCTTCCCGGATCTGCTGGTGGATACGCTGCTGGCGACCGAAGACCGCCACTTCTACGAGCACGATGGTATCAGCCTGTATTCCATCGGCCGCGCGGTGCTGGCGAACCTGACGGCAGGTCGTACGGTGCAGGGGGCGAGTACCCTGACCCAGCAGCTGGTGAAAAACCTGTTCCTCTCCAGCGAGCGCTCCTACTGGCGTAAAGCCAACGAAGCGTATATGGCGCTGATCGTCGATGCCCGCTACAGCAAGGATCGCATCCTTGAGCTGTATATGAACGAGGTGTACCTCGGCCAGAGCGGCGATAATGAAATTCGCGGCTTCCCGCTGGCCAGCCTGTACTACTTTGGCCGTCCGGTGGAAGAGCTGAGCCTCGATCAGCAGGCGCTGCTGGTGGGGATGGTGAAAGGGGCGTCGGTGTATAACCCGTGGCGCAACCCGAAACTGGCCCTTGAGCGACGCAATCTGGTGCTGCGTCTGCTGCAGCAGCAGCAGGTTATCGACCAGGAGCTGTACGATATGCTGAGCGCGCGTCCGCTGGGCGTGCAGCCGCGCGGCGGGGTGATTTCACCGCAGCCGGCCTTTATGCAGATGGTTCGTCAGGAGCTGCAGGCGAAGCTGGGCGATAAAGTGAAAGATCTCTCCGGCGTGAAGATCTTCACCACCTTCGACTCGGTGGCGCAGGATGCGGCGGAAAAAGCGGCTACTGAAGGGATCCCGGTACTGAAGAAACAGCGCAAGCTGGCAGATCTGGAAACCGCCATGGTGGTGGTGGACCGCTTTACCGGTGAAGTGCGGGCGATGGTCGGCGGCGCGGAGCCGCAGTTCGCCGGCTACAACCGCGCGATGCAGGCCCGCCGGTCGATTGGTTCTCTGGCCAAGCCGGCGACCTATCTGACCGCGCTGAGCCAGCCGAACCAGTATCGCCTGAACACCTGGATCGCCGATGCGCCGGTGACCATTCGCCTGTCCAACGGCCAGACGTGGTCTCCGCAGAACGACGATCGTCGCTTCAGCGGCCAGGTGATGCTGGTGGATGCCTTGACCCGCTCGATGAACGTCCCGACGGTTAACCTCGGGATGGCGCTGGGCTTGCCGGCGGTCGTCGATACCTGGACTAAACTGGGGGCGCCGAAGAATCAGCTCAACGCGGTGCCGGCGATGCTGCTGGGTGCGCTGAACCTGACGCCGATTGAAGTGGCGCAGGCCTTCCAGACCATCGCCAGCGGCGGCAACCGTGCACCGCTGTCCGCCCTGCGGTCAGTGATTGCGGAAGATGGCACGGTGCTCTACCAGAGCTACCCGCAGGCGGAACGCGCCGTGCCTGCCCAGGCGGCCTACATGACGCTGTGGACCATGCAGCAGGTGGTGCAGCGCGGCACGGGGCGTCAGCTGGGCGCGAAGTATCCGGGCCTGCATCTGGCGGGGAAAACCGGGACCACCAACAATAACGTCGATACCTGGTTCGCCGGCATCGACGGTAGCCAGGTGACCATCACCTGGGTGGGCCGCGACAACAACCAGCCGACCAAACTGTACGGCGCCAGCGGCGCGATGTCGATTTACCAGCGCTATCTGGCGAACCAGACGCCAACGCCGCTGGCGTTGACGGCGCCGGAAGACGTGGTCGACATGGGCGTGGACAGCAACGGCAACCTCGTCTGCAGCGGTGGCGTCCGTTCGCTGCCGGTCTGGACGACGCAGCCGGATGCGCTGTGCCGCCAGGGCGAGATGATGCAGCAGCAGCAGTTGCAGCAGCAGGAAGCGAACAACCCGTTTAATCAGTCCGGGCAACAGCAGCCGCAGCAGCAGCAACAGCAACAGCAACAGCAGCAGCAACAGCCGAAGCAGCAGGAAAAGAGCGACGGCGTCGCGGGCTGGATCAAGGATATGTTCGGCAGTAACTGATTTTGGTCGCACAACCCGACCCCTTAATACGAAAGTATTAAGGGGTTTTTTTATACCTGTAAAAAAGTTAACGCCTCTTTAACTCCATAATAACTATCTGGTTATTAATTCGGCCTTCGGTCTCGCCAGGCTGGCATATCGCTTGCCTTGCCTTCGGCGTTTCGCCTATTATATCGCCCGTCATAATAATAATTATCGTTTACGTTATCATTCACTTTCATCAGAGATATACCCATGGCGCGTCCAAAAACTGCTCAGCCAAATCACTCGCTGCGTAAAATCGCAGTCGTAGTAGCCACGGCGGTTAGCGGCATGTCTGTCTATGCACAGGCTGCGGAACAACCGAAACAAGAAGAGACTATCACCGTCGTTGCGGCACCGGCCGCCCAGGAAAGCGCCTGGGGACCGGCGCCGACCATCGCGGCAAAACGCTCTGCCACGGCGACGAAAACCGATACCCCGATCGAAAAAACGCCGCAGTCTGTCTCGGTGGTCACGCGCCAGGAGATGGAGATGCGCCAGCCGACCACGGTAAAAGAGGCGCTCTCTTATACGCCGAGCGTCTTCTCCACCCGCGGTAGCTCGACCACCTATGATGTGGTCACCATCCGCGGTTTCACTACCTCGACGACCGTCAATACCAACCAGTATCTGGACGGCATGAAGCTGCAGGGAAATAACTACTCTGAAGTCTCCATGGACCCGTATTTCCTCGAGCGCGTGGAAGTGATGCGCGGGCCAACCTCGGTGCTGTACGGCAACAGCAACCCTGGCGGTATCGTCAGCATGGTCAGCAAACGCCCGACCACTGAGCCGCTGAAAGAAGTGCAGTTCAAGATGGGCACCGACAACCTGTGGCAGACCGGGTTTGACTTCAGCGACGCCATTGATGATGCCGGCGTCTGGTCCTATCGCCTGACCGGCCTGGGCCGCAGCCAGGATACCCAGCAGCAGATGGCGAAGTCTACCCGCTATGCGGTGGCGCCGTCCTTTAGCTGGCGCCCGGACGATAAAACCGACTTCACCTTCCTGAGCAACTTCCAGAATGACCCGGATGCGGGCTACTACGGCTGGCTGCCGCGCGAAGGCACCGTGGTGCCGTATTACGATGCCAACGGGAAGGCGCACAAGCTGCCGACCGATTTCAACGAAGGCGAGGCGGATAATAAGATCTCGCGCCGCCAGAAGATGGTGGGTTATAGCTTCTCCCATCAGTTTGATGACACCTTTACCGTGCGGCAGAACCTGCGCTATGCCGAGGTTGATACCTTGTATCGCTCGGTGTACGGGAATGGCTATGTCGCCCCGGGCTACATGAATCGCGCCTATGTGCGTTCTGATGAGCACCTGAACACCTTTACCGTCGATACCCAGCTGCAGTCTGCTTTCGCCACCGGCGCGGTCAGCCATACGCTGCTGACCGGCGTGGATTACTCGCGGATGCGCAACGATGTGGATGCCGACTACGGGACGGCGGATCCTATCAGCATGAGCAACCCGCAATACGGCAACCCGAATATTCAGGTCACTTTCCCGTACGCGGTCCTCAACCGAATGGAGCAGACGGGCCTGTACGCGCAGGATCAGATGGAGTGGGATAAGTGGGTCATGACCCTGGGCGGCCGTTACGATTACGCCACCACCTCAACGTTAACTCGCTCCAGCAACAGCCTGGCGGAGAATCACGACCAGCAGTTCACCTGGCGCGGCGGTATCAATTACCTGTTTGATAACGGCATCTCTCCGTACTTCAGCTACAGCGAATCCTTCGAGCCGGTATCGGGCTCCGGGCTTAACGGCCAGCCGTTCGATCCGTCGCGTGGCAAGCAGTATGAAGCTGGCGTGAAATATGTGCCGAAAGACATGCCGGTGGTGGTCACCGCCGCGGTCTATCAGCTGACCAAAGATAAGAACCTGACGGCGGATCCGGCTAACCAGGCGTTCAGCATCCAGACCGGGGAGATCCGCTCCCGCGGCCTTGAGCTGGAGGCGAAAGCGGCGGTGAACGCCAATATCAACGTCACCGCGGCTTACAGCTATACCGATGCGGAATACACTCACGATACGGTGTTCAACGGCAAGCGTCCGGCGGAAGTGCCGCGCAATATGGCCTCCCTGTGGGCGGATTACACCTTCCACGAAACCGCGCTCAGCGGTTTGACGGTCGGCGCCGGGGCGCGCTATATCGGTTCTACGGTCAGCTATTACAAAACTGACACCAGCACCGGTAACAAAAATGATGCCTTCAATGTGGCCGGTTATGCGCTGATGGATGCGACGGTCAAATACGATCTGGCGCGCTTTGGCCTGCCGGGCTCTTCGGTCGGCGTCAACGTCAACAACCTGTTTGACCGCGAATATGTCTCCAGCTGCTATAGCGAATACGCCTGCTACTGGGGTGCGGGACGTCAGGTTGTCGCGACCGCAACCTTCCGCTTCTAACTACTCACGGGCGCGGTTCGCCGCGCCCAACATCAGGTTGTTGCTATGCAGGAACAGACTCCGCACTCTGAGACCACCTTTGCGTTAAATGGCGTGACCTTTCGCGTACCGGGTCGCACGCTGCTTCACCCCCTTTCGTTAACCTTCCCGGCAGGAAAAGTGACTGGCCTGATAGGCCATAACGGTTCCGGCAAATCCACATTACTGAAAATGCTCGGCCGCCATCAGCCGCCTTCCGCGGGCGAGGTGCTGCTGGACGGCCAGCCGCTGGAGAGCTGGAGTAGCAAGGCGTTTGCCCGCAAAGTGGCCTATCTGCCGCAGCAGCTGCCGGCGGCGGAAGGGATGACAGTTCGCGAGCTGGTGGCGATAGGTCGCTACCCGTGGCATGGCGCGCTGGGGCGCTTCGGCGTGGCGGATCGCGAAAAGGTGGAAGAGGCGATCGCGCTGGTGGGGCTGAAGCCTTTGGCGCAGCGGCTGGTGGACAGTCTCTCCGGCGGCGAGCGTCAGCGGGCGTGGATCGCCATGCTGGTGGCGCAGGATAGCCGCTGTCTGCTGCTTGATGAACCGACCTCGGCGCTGGATATCGCCCATCAGGTCGATGTCCTGGCGCTGGTGCATCGTCTCAGCCAGCAGCGTGGCCTGACGGTGATCGCGGTCCTGCATGATATCAATATGGCTGCCCGCTACTGCGATTATCTGGTCGCGCTGCGCGGTGGGGAAATGATCGCCCAGGGAACGCCAGCAGAACTGATGCGCAGCGACACGCTGGAACAAATCTACGGCATCCCGATGGGGATCCTGCCGCACCCGGCGGGCGCGGCGCCGGTAAGTTTTGTCTATTGATGATGAACCCAACTCTGATAACCCGACGCCGCCTGCTGACCGCGATGGCGCTCTCGCCGCTGCTGTGGCAGATGCGCGGCGCGCAGGCGGCGAACATTGACCCGCAGCGCGTCGTCGCGCTGGAGTGGCTGCCGGCCGAACTGCTGCTGGCGCTTGGCGTCACGCCCTACGGCGTGGCCGACATTCCCAACTATCGCCTGTGGGTGAACGAACCCGCGCTGCCCGCGTCGGTAATCGATGTCGGCCTGCGCACCGAACCCAATCTTGAGCTGCTGACGCAGATGAAACCGTCGTTTATCGTCTGGTCGGCAGGCTATGGCCCGTCGCCAGAAAAGCTGGCGCGTATCGCGCCTGGCCGTGGTTTCACCTTCAGCGACGGCAAACGGCCGCTGGCGATGGCCCAGCGTTCGCTACTGGAAATGGCCGACCTGCTGGGTAAACAACAGCAGGCGAAGCGCCATCTGGCGGAGTTCGACGCGCTGATGGAGAACCTGCGTCCGCGATTTGCCCGGCGTGGCGATCGCCCACTGCTGATGATTTCGCTGCTTGATGCCCGCCACGTGCTGGTATTCGGTGAGAACTGCCTGTTCCAGGAGGTGCTTGACCGCTTTGGCATTCAAAACGCCTGGCGCGGCGAAGCGGCATTCTGGGGCAGCGTCACCGTCGGTATTGATCGGCTGGCGGCATTTAACGAGGCCGATGTGATCTGTTTCGATCATGGCAACGATCGGGAGATGGCCCAGCTGTTGGCGACCCCGCTGTGGCAGGCGATGCCGTTCGTGCGCGCGGGGCGTTTCCAGCGGGTTCCGGCGGTGTGGTTCTATGGCGCGACGCTGTCGGCGATGCATTTCGCCCGCGTGCTGGCCGATACGCAGGGGAGGGCGGCGGTATGAACGCGCGTCTCTCGCCGTTAGCCATTCTCCTGCTGACCGGGCTGCTGGTTGCCGCTTTCGCGCTGAGCATCGTCAACCTCAATGTCGCTTTACCTTACGCGCAATGGCGTCAGGCGCTGTGGCAGCCGGATATCGATAATATCGCCCAGATGCTGTTCCATTACAGCCTGCTGCCGAGGCTGGCGATATCGCTGCTGGTCGGCGCCGGGCTGGGGCTGGTCGGCGTGCTGTTCCAGCAGGTGCTGCGTAACCCGCTGGCGGAGCCAACCACGCTCGGCGTCGCCACCGGCGCACAGCTGGGAATGACGGTGACGACGCTATGGGCCATCCCTGGCGTGCTGGCCTCGCAGTTTGCGGCGCTGGCTGGGGCTTGTCTGGTGGGGGCGCTGGTGTTTGGCGTCTCGTGGGGCAAACGTCTGTCGCCGGTGACGCTGATCCTGGCCGGCCTGGTAGTGAGTCTCTATTGCGGCGCGGTCAATCAGCTGATGGTGATTTTCCATCACGATCAGCTGCAAAGCATGTTCCTGTGGAGTACCGGCACCCTGACGCAGACCGACTGGAGCGTGGTGCAACGCCTGTGGCCGCAGCTGCTCGGCGGCGCGATGTTGACGCTGTTATTGCTACGCCCGTTAACCCTGATGGGACTCGATGATGGCGTGGCGCGCAACCTTGGGCTGGCGCTGTCTCTGGCGCGGCTTGGCGTGCTGACGCTGGCGATTGTCATCAGCGCGCTGCTGGTTAACGCGGTCGGCATTATCGGCTTTATCGGTCTGTTCGCGCCGCTGCTGGCGAAAATGCTCGGCGCCCGCCGCCTGCTGCCGCGATTGCTGCTGGCGGCGCTAATTGGCGCGTTGATCCTGTGGCTTTCCGATCAAATTATTCTCTGGCTCAGCCGGGTCTGGCGGGAAGTCTCGACCGGGTCAGTCACCGCGCTGATTGGCGCGCCTTTATTGCTGTGGCTGCTGCCGCGGCTGCGCAGCATCAGCGCCCCGGTGATGAATGGCGGCGATAAAGCGTTGATCGAGCGCCGCCACGTGCCGTGGTTCGCGCTGGGCGGCTTAGCGCTGCTGCTGTTGGCGATAACCGCCGCGCTGACCTTTGGTCGCGATGCCCATGGCTGGCAGTGGGCCAGCGGCGATCTGCTGGCGCAACTGATGCCCTGGCGCTGGCCACGTGTGCTCTCGGCGCTGTTCGCCGGGGTGATGCTGGCGGTCGCGGGCTGCATCATTCAACGCCTGACCGGCAACCCGATGGCCAGCCCGGAAGTACTGGGCATCAGCTCTGGCGCGGCGTTCGGTGTGGTATTGATGCTGTTCTTCGTGCCGGGCAACGCCTTTGTCTGGCTGCTGCCTGCCGGCAGCCTTGGCGCGGCGGCAACGCTGCTGGTTATTCTGATCGCCGCCGGGCGCGGCGGTTTCTCGCCGCACCGGATGCTGCTGGCGGGGATGGCGCTGAGTACCGCCTTCACCATGCTGTTGATGATGCTGCAGGCCAGCGGCGATCCGCGCATGGCGCAGATCCTGACGTGGATGTCCGGTTCGACCTATAGCGCGACGCCGGAGATGGCGCTGCGTAGTGGCGTGGTGATGCTGGCGCTGCTGGCGCTGGCGCCGCTCTGCCGCCGCTGGCTGACCATTTTGCCGCTGGGCGGCGAGGCGGCGCGGGCGGTGGGGATGGCGCTGACGCCATCGCGTATCGGGTTGCTGCTGCTGGCGGCGAGCCTGACGGCGACGGCGACGCTCACCATTGGGCCGTTAAGTTTCGTTGGCCTGATGGCGCCGCATATTGCGAGGATGCTGGGATTCCGCCGGACGATGCCGCATATGGTGATTTCCGGGCTGACGGGCGGGATGCTGCTGGTGTTCGCCGACTGGTGCGGGCGAATGATGATGTTCCCCTACCAGATCCCGGCGGGGCTGTTGTCGACCTTTATCGGCGCGCCGTACTTTATCTATTTGCTGAGAAAGCAGAGCCGCTAACGATCCTGGATGGCCTCAATATCCCCGGTGGCGCTAGCGCTTACCGGGGCTACAGCGCTGTGCAATTTGGTAGCCCGGACAAGGCGCAGCGCGCCGCCTCCGGGAAACTCCCCGGTGGCGCTAGCGCTTACCGGGGCTACAGCGCTGTGCGATTTGGTAGCCCGGACAAGGCGCAGCGCGCCGCCTCCGGGAAAATCCCTGCGCCACCAGGCCTTCAAGTACCTTACAGTTTGGCAAACACCCGACGGGCGGCGTCGATGGTGTTGTTAATGTCCTCTTCGCTGTGAGCGATGGACATAAAGCCGGCTTCAAATGCCGACGGCGCCAGGTACACGCCTTCCTCCAGCATCAGGTGGAAGAAGCGCTTGAAGCGTTCGACATCGCACTTCACCACGTCCTGATAGCAGGTGACGGTTTCGGCATCGGTAAAGAAGATGCCGAACATGCCGCCGACGTTATTGACCACCAGCGGGATCCCGGTTTCGCGCGCCGCGTTCAGCAGGCCATCCGCCAGCTGGTTGGTCAGATCGGTCAGGGTTTCATGCACACCCGGCTGCGCCACTTCGCTTAAGCAGGCGAAGCCAGCGGCCATGGCGATCGGGTTACCGGAGAGCGTACCAGCCTGGTACACCGGGC
>UMBJ01001829.1_pt1 | contig 9763 bp, 9 predicted proteins | sample 1963961 | NCBI WGS metagenome assembly UMBJ01 (sample SAMEA4835941, study PRJEB28245) | human gut metagenome | biome: gut microbiome; material: fecal sample | place: Denmark | collected 2008 | reverse complement strand
CGGTGGTGTCGATGTGGACAACATAACCATCTATCGCCATCTTTCGCAGATAGGCAGCCATATTCCGGGTTGGTATCAATTTCATTTTTTCTCGAATCAACCTCCGTTCTTCTTCCGTCACATAAAATTTGACCTGCACGGTTCGCTTTCTGCCCTCCATACGTTTTTACTCTCCTTTCCATTTTGAGGGTTTGGGACACTTCCCAACAAGCTGTTTTGCAGGGCAAAATACGGAAGTGGGTACACACTTCCTATGCTTGCTCTGTAAGTTCTCCCCTAAACCGTCCCCTCTACTAATACTACAATTCAAACCCTGTCTTTTGGCTACATCTTGACTGTGATGCAAAAATAAAGTATCATAATTAGCACAGACTAACCAAAATGGGAGGTGAACCTCATCCTATGACGCATGGAAGTCACTATCTTGGTAAGCTATACAACGACCTGATAGCCAATTCGCCCCAAACAATTTCAATAGATATTCCGTCTGATATGGGGAAAGGACGAATTGCACAAACCCAAATCAAGCACGGCATCATCTTTTCGGATTGGCAAATGTGTTACCAGTCGGATATGAATGTACAGGGAACAGTCAGTAAAGATTATATGCAGATTATCTTCTGCCTGAATGATGCAATCTCTTGGGGCATCATGGATGAAAAGCGTTCCATTACGATTCAAAAAAATGAATCCTGCATCTATGCGGGACATGGTGGAACCGAATATGCCTGCTATAAAAAGGATAGCAATTTTTCATTTAAGAGTATAAAAATTCCGATTGCCTATTTCTCGCAGCTGCTCACAGATTATTTTGATGGGCAGGAAGCAACGGCTTACGAAAAGAAACTTCTTGATGGCATTTCAAAAGTTCCTGTGACCCCCATCATGGAACAAATTCTAGCGGAAACAAGCCAATTTACACAATACCGTGGAGGATTGGGTTACTTATATCTTGACGGAAAACTTCTGGAGCTATTGTCTATTTATTTAGGCGAAGTCCTTGAATTGGATATTCTAATGGGAAAAAATGTTTCCATGTCCAGAACGGAACGGACTGCCATTATGGAAGCTAAACGGATTATAGACAGTCAGCTTGCGTTTGCCCCATCCTGTGAAGAACTTTCCCATCTGGTGCATTTAAGCACAACAAAATTGACACGCGGTTTTTCATCATTTTATGGTATGCCTATTCATCAATACATAATTGAACAGCGTTTGACACAGGCAGCACAGCTGCTATTGGAGGGGGACCGAAATGTAAGCGAGATTGCAGCAATCGTTGGCTACGGAAAGCCCAGCAATCTTGCCGCCGCTTTCAAAAAGCGATATGGTGTGGCACCAAAGAACTACCGTGAAAGCCGATTTGATACCCATAAAAAGTAGCTTCTGACTGTTTTTGGGTCAAAACGGGTAGGTTTTGGGTTGGATTTGATAATCTAAATTGGTACAATTTGCGATGTGGTTAGTTTCAAATAACCACATCGCATTTTTTATTTTCCGATAAAAGCGAGGAGGCATAAAAATGAAACAAAAGTTGAATGCGAAAGACTTTATTCTCATTGGCATCCTGACAGCGCTCATGTGGATTATCTGCATGATTATCAGCACTATTATGAGCGTGGCTGGCCCAGTGACCAACGTGTTTTATCCGTCCGTTGTGGCTATTCCGAATGGCATCGTTATGATGCTTCTGCTGGCCAAAGTTCCGAAGAAAGGCGTGTTTACCATTTGTGCTGCAATTCAGGCTATCCTGTTCCTGCTGGTAGGTGCTTTCTGGTTCATTCCCATCGGCTTGGTAATTGGCGGTGTCATCTGCGATTTTCTGATCATGGGCCGAAATGAAATCACAATGAAGTCCATGATGGCGGCCTATGCGCTGTTCAGTGCTATTTTTGCTTTTAGTGCTATCTGCCCCATCAAATTTCTTCAAAGTGCGTTTGTTGGCGCAATGGAGAAAAACAATATTGCCCCGGAGTACATTCAGGGAATGCTCAATATCACTTCTGTTCCCATGCTGGTAGTCATTGTTGCTGCTGGACTGGTGGGCGGCCTGATTGGCGGATTTATCGGCCAGAAAGCATTGAAAAAGCATTTCATCAAGGCTGGACTCGTTTCTGTAAAATAACAAGAACAGCCCCCTGAAAATCCATCATACAAACGCAGGCAAACGGGCTGCCTGATTTCAGAGCGCGGGGCTGGAAGTAGTCCCGCGCTCTGCTGTTGATAAGGAGGCATCAGAATGGATGAAACACAAATCAAACAAATTATTGAGCGACAGCCCCTTCATGGAACTGCGCTTCTGGACCCGCGCTGCAAAATTCTTCTCTTAGTCTGTATCGGTTTTGTCAGTTATTTTCTGGCCGGAGAAGTGGTCAGCCTTGCGCTCATGCTGGTTTATGGGCTGTTCATTGCCTTAGGTAATGGCGGAAAATGGGCCGCAAAAATGATAATAACTTATATCGTTGTGGCTTATCTTAATGCCTTGCTCCGCTATGTGCAAGTTCCAGTTTTGAGCGTGATTATGAGCGTATTTGGCGTGACCGTTCTGAAACTGATTCCCATTGTAATGATGGGGCTCTGGATATTGCGGACCACTTATATGGATGACTTGATGGTAGCCCTCCAAAGAATGCGGCTGCCGCAGGCAGTTACGATTCCGCTTGTGGTCATGTTCCGTTATATTCCTACCCTACGGATTGAATATCGGCAAATCCGAAGCACAATGGATATTCGCGGTATCAGCGATACAGTGTGGAAGCGGGTATGTCACCCATTAGCAACCATAGAGTACATTTTGATACCGTTGCTGATGCGCTGCTTGAAAGTTACCGATGAACTGGCGGCCTCCGGCACAACGCGTGGTCTGGAATTGGAATGTAAGCGGTATGCACTGCGCCCGATTCGTTTTGCATGGCCGGAAATTGTGGTATCACTGCTTGGTATCCTCTTTTTGGTCGGACTGCTTTTTATTGACCAGACCCAAATCGGCAAAATCATTTTGTGGAGGGTATGACGATGATCTCATTCCAGAATTTCAGCTTTCGTTATGAAGAAAGCAAAAATTTTACCCTCCGCGGCATTGACATGACTGTACGGACCGGCGAGTTTATTCTTCTGACCGGGCGAAGTGGCTGCGGCAAGACAACGTTGATTCGTTCCCTCAATGGACTTATTCCACATTTTTACCCCGGTGAAATTAAAGGCGATCTGCTTATGGATGGACATTCGCTTTTGGAAATGAAGCCCTCCGAACTGGCCGGACAGGTAGGAACTGTCTTTCAAGACCCACGCTCACAGTTTTTTATGACCGATACCACACGAGAATTGGCGTTCGGCTGTGAAAATCTCGGACTGGCCCGTGAGGAAACCATTGACCGGATTGCACGAGCAGTCAAAGAATTGGAGTTGGTCGAATACCTGAATCGAAGTATTTTTGCGTTATCCAGCGGAGAAAAACAGCAGATTGCGATTGGCTCTGTTTATGCGCTTGCCCCAAAGGTCTACATCTTTGATGAACCATCGGCCAATCTGGACTATGCCGCCACCAAACGGCTTGCTGAAATCATGGAAAAGCTCAAGAGTGCCGGCTATACCATTTTTGTAGTAGAACACCGCTTTTACTATCTGCGAGATTTGATTGACAGAGCTTTTCTGATACAGAATGGAAAAATTGAGCATGAGTTCACAAGGGAACAGTTTTGCTCTTTGCCCGAAGAAACACGAATTTCTTATGGTCTGCGGACCGCATACCCGGAACGTGATGCAGAGCATTATCAGGAAAAGTCGCATTCTCAAAATACAACGCACTTACTAGAAGTCCACGATTTAGGCTTTGCCTACAAGAAAGGACCGGATGTATTCCGAAATGTCAGCTTTGAAGCTCATTCAGGGGACGTGATAGGCATTTTAGGCCATAATGGTGCCGGAAAAACAACGCTCCTGTCTATTCTGACTGGCCTGTTGAAACAGCGGCATGGAGAAGTTCGTCTTGATGGAAAAAAGCTCACACCCCGGCAGCGGCGGTCACTTTCCTATCTTGTTATGCAGGATACAGACTATCAACTCTTTGCCAGCAGCGTGGAAGAAGAGCTTTCCCTTGGAATGCAGGAAGATTGCAAAGAAAAAATAGATGCAGTATTGAACGCATTGGAACTGTCGGACTATCGGGAAAGACACCCAGCGTCGCTTTCAGGCGGTCAAAAACAACGGGTTACCATTGGAGTGGCAATCGTAAAGGACAGCCCCGTAATCTACTTCGACGAGCCCACCAGCGGCTTGGATTATGATTCTATGGTGCGTGTCAGCAAGCTGATTGAACAACTTTCCGATTCCGGGGTAATCGTGTTCGTGGTTTCTCATGATTTTGAATTTATTGTCCGTACCTGCACAGAGGTTGTGCAGCTGGATGATGATGGAACAATTCAAAATCAGCAGTTATCACCAACGGTTTTGAAATCTCTTTCTGAAAAATATTTCACATGATAGGAGGTTGGACTTATGTTCCAAAAAGTATTTGAATATGCCGGACCTCATAAAAAAGGCCTCTATGCTGCAACAGCCATCGTGCTGGTCAGTGTTCTGCTGGGTGTTTTTCCCTTTGTGCTGGCATATCAGGTAATTGCACCGCTGGTCATGGGGGAGGCAATCACTGCTTCCTTTATCATCCAGCATGTCATACTGGTCTTGGTATGTCTGGTGCTGCAAGCTCTTTTCTATGGCTGGGGCCTGAATCTCTCTCATAAAGCAGCTTATGACACGCTGCTCCGCCTGCGGACGGCTCTGCAAAAACGGTTTGAAAAACTGCCGCTGGGTGTTATTCAGGACAAAGGCACTGGCACCGTGAAAAAGCTGTTCGTGGACGATGTAGACAGTCTGGAAGTTCTGCTGGCACACTCTATGCCGGAGGGCATCGCCAACCTGATGGTTCCCATTGCAGTTTATGTGGCAATGTTCTTTGTAGACTGGAAGCTGGCACTGTTATCTTTGGCATCCATTCCGCTTAGCTTAGTTGCCATGATGACGATGTATTCCGTTGGTATGAAGAAAATGGGACCTTACTATATGGCCGGGCAAAAGATGAACAATACCATTATTGAGTACATCAACGGTATGGAAGTCGTCAAGGTTTTCAATAAAGACGCAGATTCTTACGAACGGTTCCGCAAAGATATATCAGATTATCGGAACTATACACTGGCATGGTATAGGGCGGCATGGCCGTGGATGGCGATTTACAGCAGCCTGCTTCCTTGTACCATCATCCTGACCCTGCCTGTGGGTGCATGGTTTGTCCTCTGCGGCTGGTCGGCTCTGCCCAATTTGATTTTGGTGCTGTGTCTTTCTTTGAGTATCGGTATGCCGCTGCTGAAATCTCTTGGCTTTCTGCCAACCATGCCCCAGCTCAACTATAAAATCTCCGCATTGGAGCAGGTGTTGGATGCGCCGGAACTTCAGCAGACGAATGATAGATTCCATGGAATAGATGACACCATTACTTACGACCATGTTTCTTTCGCTTACCAGACAACACAGCCCAGCCCGGATGGAAAGCCCGCGGTGGTTGAGGATGAAGTTCTCCATGATATTTCCTTTACGGCAAAGGCTGGACAAAAAACTGCTCTTGTCGGTGAATCTGGCTCAGGCAAGAGTACCTTGGCAAAACTGCTGATTCACTATTATGACCCGCAAAAGGGCAGCATTTCCATCGGCGGACAGAAACTTTGCGATATGAGCCTTGAAGCATTGAACAGTCGTATCTCCTATGTGGCGCAGGATCAGTATTTGTTTAATACTTCTCTGCTGGAAAACATCCGGCTCGGTCGGTTGACTGCAACGGATGAAGAAGTAATAGAGGCCGCAAAGAAAGCTCAGTGCATGGAGTTCATTGAAAAACTTCCGCAGGGCATTCACTCCATGGCAGGCGATGCCGGAAAAATGCTCTCCGGCGGTCAGCGTCAGCGTATTTCTCTGGCGCGAGCAATCTTAAAGGATGCCCCCATTGTGGTTCTTGATGAAGCAACAGCCTATGCTGACCCCGAAAATGAAGAAAAGATGGAAGCAGCCATTGCAGAACTTGTAAAAGGCAAGACCCTCGTGGTGATTGCTCACAAACTGCCCGCCATTATGAATGCCGATCAAATTTGTGTCATCGACCACGGAAAATTGGTAGCAGCGGGTAAGCATCAGGATTTGATTCGCTCCTGCCCTGAATATCAGAAATTGTGGAAAGCCGCACAGGACAGTGCCGAATGGAAAGTACACACTGCAAAGGAGGGAGCCTAAATGTTTGCGATGTTTTCAAGAATTTTGAAACTCTCCGGCCGTTATAAAGGCCGTATTCAAGGTGCATTCGTTTGTGCGTTTTTGGAATCCATTTTGTCAAAAATGCCAATTGTTCTTGCCTTTGTAGTTTTAAGCCGCTTTGCAGCTGACACACTGACCAGCCAGACTTGCCTTTATATCGGCCTTGGACTTGCCGCAGCAGTGTTGGTGCAAATGCTTGTTCATTACCTCAGCGACAGCCTGCAAAGTGCCGCAGGATATTTGATGTTTGCGGATAAACGCATGGAACTGGGCAGCCATCTGCGGAAACTTCCGATGGGCTATTTTACTTCCGGCAACATTGGCAAAATCAGCTCTGTTCTTAGCACGGATATGGTATTCATTGAAGAAGTCGCTATGAGTACGCTGGGCAACATGATGGGCTATCTGCTGTCCTCCTTGATTCTGCTGGTATTCATGTTTTATTTGAACGTACAGCTTGGTTTGATTGCTGCCGCCGTCACGGTTCTGGCATGGCTGGTGTCAAAAGGAATGAACAAGGTTTCCCTGCGGGAAGCCGCAGAGCGGCAGGAGCAGAGCGAACGGCTGACCGATGCGGTGCTATCCTTTGTGGAGGGCATTGGCGTCATCAAGAGCTACAACCTGCTGGGCGAAAAATCAGAAGAACTGACTGACAATTTCCAGCGTTCCAGAAACACCTCCCTTGCTTTTGAGCAGAAAATGACACCATGGACAATGAGTCTGAATATCCTTTACGGCATTGGTATTGCGGCGATTTTCGGCTTGTCGATTGTATTGGAACAGCGCGGCGCACTTCCGCTGGCCTATGTGCTTGGTGTTCTGCTGTTTGTGTTTGACCTCTTTGGACCGCTGAAAGCTCTTTATGGGGAAGCATCTCGCCTTACCGTTATGAATGCAGCTCTTGACCGCATTGAAGCAGTCCTAAATGAGCCTGAACTTCCCGACACGGGCAAGCAGCATCTTCCTGCACAGGCACAGCCGGGACAGCCAGAAGTTCAGTTTAACGATGTTGTATTTGCTTATCAGGACAAAGAAGTTCTGCATCATATCAGCTTTGCCATGAAGAAAGATTCTATGACTGCTTTAGTCGGACCTTCTGGCAGCGGAAAGTCTACTATTGCCAATTTGCTGGCTCGGCTTTGGGATGTAAAATCTGGCAGCATAATAATAAGAGGTATGGACATTCGGAACGTGCCTTTGGCAGAGCTGATGGAGCAGATCAGCATGGTATTCCAGCGAGTGTACTTATTCCAAGATACCATTTACAACAATATCAGCATAGACAAACCGGACGCCACAGAGGAAGAAGTCTATGCAGCTGCTAAGAAGGCCCGCTGCTATGATTTCATCATGGCGTTGCCTGATGGATTCCAGACCGTAGTTGGTGAAGGCGGTGCTACACTCTCCGGCGGTGAAAAGCAGCGCATCTCGATTGCACGCTGCATTTTGAAAGATGCCCCTATCATCATTTTGGATGAAGCTACCGCAAGCGTAGATACTGATAACGAAAGCTATATTCAGGAGGCCATCTCGGAACTGGTAAAGGGCAAGACACTTCTCGTAATCGCCCACCGTCTGAATACCATCCAGAATGCCGATCAGATTTTGGTCATTGACAACGGCCAGATTGCACAGCAGGGCACGCACGAAGAACTTTTGAAGCAGCCCGGCATTTATCAGGAGTTTGTCAACATCCGAAAGAATGCGGCTGGATGGAGCCTTGCTTAACAAAATTCAGCGTATGCGATGCGGAGGTTCCATTGTGCGTATATCATAATCCGTCCGCATAGAAACAAATAGGTAAAAAATAACGCGGCCGGGATTGATATATCCGGCCGCGTTATTCGTCTTTTTGAAATGCTTCCGCCTGTTTGCAAAGCGCAATATATTTTTCAATTTCCGCCTCACTTTTCCCGGCAAAGAAGTCTACAACTGTTTTTGAAACCGTCTGATTTACCATGTCTGGAAAAATGGCAGCATCCACGCTGATATTTAACTCTTTGGCGACAAGAGCCACCGTTTCAAATTTGGGGTTACTCTGGCAGGTTTCCAAATCTATGATTGTACGGGCGTTCATATTGAGCCGTTCAGCCAATTTTCTCTGTGTCAAATGCTGTCGCTTGCGTTCTGACCGCACTTTCCATGCAAACAAGTCAAGAGGATTGTTCACTATACATCACCTCTACCTCATTGTAGGGTGTGCTATCGCTCATATAAATAGCCATGCAACTCACATTATGTGAGTTATAGCTCATAATTTGAAGCAAAGAGCTATATGGATAAGAGTATCAAAATAAAGGAGTTCAAAATAAAATGGGGCTTACCGCCCACTCGAAAAGCCCTAACACCAATTAAAAAAATATTCAAATAACGTAGGGGCGAGCCATACTCATAGAAGTGAGTTGTGGCTCGCTTTTTATATACTTCAATTCACATCCGATAAAGCCCCGCATTTTGACAACCTACGATTGGGTATCGGATGCCGTTCTCCGCCTCGTTTTGCTCCGGCCTATAAACCCGAACAGAACGAAAGGAACAATTCTATGAACGGCAGGAAAAATTTTCATACCAATCTTAAAAATCAGCCAAATGAACCCGTTGGTGAACGAGTAGTGAGCGAAAGGGGAAGAAAAGAGCTGCCTCCCAGCACGAGGGGAGGTGAAAACTTGAAACCAAACCGCTACTACGAACACAAGCAGCACGCCTTTGACAGCTACTGCAAAAAGGTGTTGAAATGCGAGGCATGTAACGGCTATCGGCAGATCAGCCGTCATCAAAAACGTTTTGCATCTTTGGAAGAACTGTCCGAGGCAGATGTGGCCCAGCTTGCAGTTTACGATCGTTACTCATGGGAGTATACGGCTTTTCCCGTGGGAAATGCTGTTGTGCTAATCGAGAACGACCGATTGGCCACAGCACTTCTACGGCTGTCACCAAAAGACCGGGAAATTTTTATGATGCACTGGTTTCTATGGATGACAGACGAACAGATAGCAAAGTGCATGGGCATGGCCAGAAGAACGGTCAATACTCGCAGGTATAAAGCCTATCGGCTGCTGAAAAAGCTGATGGGAGGTGAAGCGGATGACTAAATCTGCGCACACACGGGCATCGCTGCTTCCTTACCCGATAATCGCTGCCGCTGTTGCAGGAGACGCCGAAGCAGTGAGCCGGGTAGTCCGGCATTATTCTAGCTACATTGCTGCACTGTCAACTCGGACGAGCTATGGCTCTGACGGCTATCCTCGTCTGCAAGTTGATGAAGAACTGCGCAATCGTCTGGAAGCAAAACTGATAATTGCTATCCTTGATTTTGACTTGACCTGATTCAACGTAGGCATCGTGTGCTGTTCCCCTTTCCATACGGTGCCTTTTCTAGTTCTTTGACAAAGAAAGCCCGCAGGACAATGGCGGTGCATCATAGAGCAAACGGATACGTTGCTGTCTGTATCGAGCCGGA
>UMBJ01031208.1_pt1 | contig 9805 bp, 8 predicted proteins | sample 1963961 | NCBI WGS metagenome assembly UMBJ01 (sample SAMEA4835941, study PRJEB28245) | human gut metagenome | biome: gut microbiome; material: fecal sample | place: Denmark | collected 2008 | reverse complement strand
CGGTCTGCGTGTAGTTCCTTGTAAACTGACCTAAGCAGCCTTTCAAATAACCTGATTGATTTTGATACTCCTATTCATGTGGTGAAAGGTTTTCAGGGTGATAATTTGGAAGAATTGCAGACCAACCTGAAGACAAAAAATAATTGGTGTGGATGATGACGGCGGTGTTGATGTCAAGACCGTGGATGTGCCATATCAGGCGAGACAGGCAAAACTTGAATTGGATGAAAAAAATATTTACCGGTTTGGAATGGGGTTGAATACAGCAGGACTTAAGGACACAAATGCAACAACCAATATAGCAATTAAGGCAGCCTATTCTTTACTAGATTTAAAGTGTTCCAAACTGGAAATAAGATTAAAGCAGTTACTTAGAAGGCTTTTAAAGCTGATTATTGTTGAAATCAATGAAACTGATGGTACAGATTACCACTGCAATCAGGTTTACTTCGAATTTAGCCATGAAGTCATGTCAAATGAGCGGGAAAATGCGCAGATTGCATTGACAGAAGCACAGAAGACACAGGTGTTAATTAACACACTTCTTTCTCTTGCTTCACAGCTTGATAATGAAACACTAATGCGTAATATTTGTGATGCCCTTGATATTGATTATGACGAAATCAAAGGAAAACTTCCAAATCCGGATGAAGCGGAAAATGAACCCGCTGAAGCACAAAAGGCTTTAGATGGAGTGAATGCAGATGAATCAGAGACAAAAGGAAATATATTGACTTCTTGTGGGCAACAACAAAAAGAAACGGGTGAGCAAGAAGTGTCTAAAACAGCAGAAATAACAGAAACAGATTTTACCGACAAAGGTCAAAGTGAATTGTCAGAATTAGAGAAACAAATCGAAGAATTTGAAAAAGGCACTTCAGATGAAACAACTATTACACAGGATATTCTTAGAGGTGAATGGAGAATAACAAGTAAGGATAACCTTGTAAATGGTGGATTTAAACCAGAAACAGTAAAACTAGGCAATCTTGAAGTGGATTATGATACTAGTTCAAAGGATTCTAAAATTATATTTACGGATGATGAATTTATGATTTTCTATGATGAACCGATTTTGAGCAAAGGTTATCCGATGACTTGTGGATGGTTGTCACAATCTGATGATGAACAACTATATACAGGATATTCGCGAACTAAAACGAAAAACGCATTGAATTTAAATAAGAAAGAGAAAAAAGGAGTATGGCTATATGATGTGACACCGCAGGAAGAGTGAATAAAAAGAGAAATCACAAAAAATTAAGTATTATTTCCTCCGTTCTGTGATATGATACTGCTGTACGAAGAAGACAGAAAAAATGCGACCTGGAGGAATGATTATGATAACATATATGAATGCGTCACGAAGAGACATGGAGAATCTGATGAGTACCCGGTTGGAGATGCTGCGGGAAGTAAATGATTTGTCAGAGGATTATACATTTCCGGATAATCTGGTCGACAGCAGCAGATTGTATTTTGAAGATGGCAACCAGACAACCATTCTGGCAATGGATGGAAGAAAAGTAGTTGGCTGTGCGTCAGTCAGCTATATTGAAGTCATGCCGACATTTGCCCATCCTACCGGAAAACGTGGACATATTATGAATGTATATACGAAGAAGGACTATCGTGGACAGGGGATTGCCCGCCATATGATGGAACTTCTGATAAATGAAGCCAAATTGCGAGGGGTGACAGAACTGAGTCTGGATACGACAGAGAGCGGAAGAGCCTTGTATCATGCCTGTGGATTTAACGAATCCAAAGAATGTATGGTTTTAACAATAGAGCGGGAATAATAAAAATTTCATAGAAACCCATGCACAAGGAGGACAAGTATGAGAAAAATCTTGGTAACTGGTGGCACTGTATTTGTGAGTCGGTTTATTGCAGAGCATTACGTGGCAAAAGGTGATGAGGTTTATGTGTTAAATCGAAACACCAGACCGCAGTCGGCGGCTGTAAAACTGATTCAGGCAGACCGGCATGCGATCGGTGATGCACTGCAGGGACTGCATTTTGACCTGGTAATTGATACCGCATATACTAGGGAAGATGTGGAGGATTTACTGAATGCATTGGAAAGTTACAAAGATTATGTTCTTATAAGTTCAAGTGCCGTATATCCGGAATATGCGCCGGCACCATTTACGGAAGAAACACAGCTTGCAGAAAATGTGCACTGGGGTGCATATGGAACAAATAAAATAGCGGCTGAGGCAGCACTGATGGAGAGAAATCTGAAGGCATATATCCTTAGACCGCCTTATTTATATGGACCGGTGAATAATGTATACCGGGAAGCCTTTGTATTTGACTGTGCATTGGAAAACCGGAAATTTTATCTGCCATAGGAGGGCGGCATGAAGCTGCAATTTTTTCATGTGGAGGATTTGTGCAGATTTATAGATATTCTGGTGGAAAAACAACCGGAGCAGCATATTTTCAATGTTGGAAATAAAGAAAGCATATCCATTCGTGACTGGGTGACACTGTGTTATCAGGCGGCCGGAAAGCAGGCAGAGTTTGTGGAAGTTACAGCGGAGGAAGAGCAGCGTAATTATTTCAGTTTTTATAATTATGAATATGCACTGGACGTTACGAAACAGCTTGCACTTATGAGTGGGACGAAGCCACTGGCGGATGGATTAAAAGAAGCTTATGACTGGTATGTGGTAAATCAGGATAAGGTAAATAAGAAACCGTATATTGCATATATAGAGGAACATCTGGTATAAAAACAGGGAATTTCTTTCGATTAGAGCTCCTGTGGTTGCAGAGAAAAGAGCAAAATAGTATAATAAACAAAATAAAAATCTGTGACAGGCGCAGATTTACAAGACACAGGATAGAACGGAGAAAAACATGAGTGTATTTCAGGTAGAATTGAAGAAGGTAGTTGATGACAGTTACGAAATCGAGATTGGCTACCAGCTTGAGAACCGGTTAATAGAAGATTTAAAAAACGGTCTGGTTGGAAAGATTAAGAAATTTGCAGTAATTACAGACAGCACGGTGAAGGAGCTTTACGCAGACCACATTGTAAACTTATTACAGGAAGCAGGATATCAGGCAAGGGAATTTGTTTTTGCGGCAGGAGAGACCAGCAAGACCAGAAAGACGAAAGAAGAAGTAGAAGATGCCATGTTAGAGGCAGGTTTCCGGAGAGACTGCTGCATCATCGCTGTTGGTGGTGGCGTGGTAACCGATTTGTCTGGATTTCTGGCAGGAACCTATGGCAGAGGAGTGCCATTCATTAACTATGCTACGACACTTTTGGCGGCGGCAGATGCATCTGTTGGTGGAAAAACCGCAGTAGACACACCACTGGCAACGAATCTGATTGGACTTTTTAACCAGCCGGAGAAAGTATATCTTGACATTGCAGCATGGAAAACACTGCCACAGCGACAGTTATCCAGTGGTATGGCAGAGACAATCAAACATGCCTGCATGGCAGATAAGGAAATGTTTGAATTCCTGGAAAAACATATGGAAGATATTTTCGCGGGAGACAGAGAAGCCTGTGAATACATCGCAAAGAAGAACTGCCAGATTAAATATGCTGTGGTAATGAAGGATGAAAAGGAGCAGGGCTTAAGAGAAATCTTGAATCTAGGACATACGGTAGGGCGTGCCATTGAGACAGTCAGTGACTATAGACTGCTTCATGGAGAAGCACTTTCCATTGGAATGGTAGCTATGACAGAACTGGCACACCGACTTGGTTACATGACAGAAGAAGAAAAAACAGCAGTAAAGAATCTGTTAGAGAAAGCGAAGCTGCCGGTAGAGATTCCGGAATATATTGACCGGGAAGCCCTGGTTAAGAAATTATATACGGATAAGAAAGTCCGGGACGGAAAACTCCGTTTCGTTGTAGAGAAAGGAATCGGTGGAATCGTAGAGTTTGAGGAAGGCGTATTTGCTACACCGGTGGAAGAAGTCGTTGCAAGAGATATCATTATGAAAATGAAATAGTGAGCGATGAAAGTTAATGATAAGCTGATTGGCTTATCATTAATTATCATATAATGAGCGCAAAAGAAACACCCCTGTCAGATTGACAGGGGTGTTTCTTATGGCAGTGGTCTGGTGCTTTCTCCCTGGATGATAACAGGAAGCGTTGTATAACTTTGGATGAGAAGTTCCGGGTTCTGAAGCTTACGGATCATCATGGAGCCTGCCTGCACACCGGTATCATAGACATTGATGTCTACAATGGTAAGCTGTGGGTCGATGATGCTGGAATATGGGTAGACGTCAAAGGTAAGTATGGCAATGTCATCCGGGATGGAAAGCTGCCGGTCTTTGACGGCCTGGATGACACCTAATGCGAGGGTGTTATTTTCACATACAATAGCGCGAGGCGGTACAGGCTGTGTCAGCATATCAGAAGTAACAGAATAAGCGTGCTGGCAGCTGGAATCGGTATTTCCGATACGGGCAGCCGGAATGTGAAAGCCTCTGTCTAACATGCCTGCCATAAATCCTTTTTGACGCTGGGCAGAAATATAATCGGTTTTGCGCTCTCCGATAAAGGCGACATCTGTATAACCACAGGCTATCATGTGGGCAGCGGCATATTCACCGGCAAGGGCGTGGTTGGTATCTACCCAGCATAAGCGGCTTTCAAAACTCGGATGCCCAATGATAATGTGTGGAAAGCCTGCATCCAGAATAAGATTTGCAATTTCTTTATTAATGGCAGAGCCGTGGATGATAAGACCATCGGAGGAACCGCTTGTGATAACTTCGCTAACTTTTTCTCCGGGATAGCGTTCTTCAGAAGTGTTGACAAGCGTCAGGGAATAGTTGTTTTCGGACAAGGTATGGTGTACGCCGCACATAATGTCAAACATATGCGGATTCCGATAAGCAGTATCTTTCTCCAGATTGGTAAGATAGACAATATTGGAAGTAGCACCTTTTGCAAAGCTTACAGCCCGGGAGTTAGGGGTATAATGAAGCTTTTCAATTGCTGCATGAACCTTTTCCACAGTGGCTGGGGATATGGTGGTCCAGTGATTTAAAACTTTAGAAACAGTGGATTTGGAAACACCGGCTTCATTGGCAACATCATTGATGGTAACAGACATAAAATACCTCCTGAAAAAATGTATAAATTTACAAATATAGTATAGCGGTTTCCTAACAAAGTCAATCATTTTTGACAAATAGACATTGTGAACAAGGGAAAAAAGTGATAAATATAGACTTAGCAAGAGGAACCAATTGCATGAAAAAAAGAAGAATAAAGAAAACGGTTTCCTAAAGAAACCGGAAAACGGAGGTATTTTTATGAAGAAAAGGGTGTTGAGTCTGTTGCTCTGTACCGCAATGACAATCGGCACATTATCCGGTTGTGGAAAAGAAGCAGGAAATGACGAAGGAAAGACTACAGAAGTACTTGGAAATGATGCAGAGGATGAAATGACAGAGGTAAAAATCTGGCATGATGGGGATGAGAATATCATGCAGACCATTGCGGATTGTGCGAATGAGAAACTGGCAGAGGATAATATCAAGGTTACCTTTGAAAAGAAGAGCGGTCTGACCGACCAGCTTCAGTTATATGGAAATGATGAATCCAACGGACCGGATATGTATCTTTATGCACATGATTCATTGGGAACATTTGCAGAAATGGGGATTTTAGCTCCGATTACGGATGTCATCAGTGAGGATGTAATGGCGGATTTATTACCGATGACCGTAGAAGCAGGTAATTATAAGGATACCCAGTACCTGATGCCGGTTTATTATGAGACATTGCTCTTTATGTATAATAAGGCAAAATGGGAAGGTGATGTGCCGGAAACAACAGATGAACTGTATGATTATATGGTAGCACATACCGATGTGGATGCAGGAACTTATGCGCTGGTAAATCAGCATTCTACCGCATACAATGTGGCACCGGTGATCAATGGTTTTGGTGGATATATTATTGATAAAGATGCAAATCCTGGATTAAATACACAGGAAACCAAGGATGCTATCGCATACAATCAGAAATTTGCAGCATTGGAGGCAGATGGAGATTACAACACAGTAACTGCATTATTCAATGAAGGCCAGGCAGCAGCAATCATCGGTGGACCATGGCTGGTATCCGGAATCAAGGCAGCGGGCATTGACCTTGGTATTAAATCCTTAGCGGATTTTAAACTTCCGAATGGAAACGGACTGGCACCATATTCAGGTGTACAGAGCATTGGTGTCTTAAAATATGCAGCAGAAAATAAGAAAGAAGCAATTGCAAAAGTATTAGAGACAATTGCAAGCCCGGAAGTAGGTATTGCATTGGCGAATAAATCAAACTGTGCACCGGCAAACAGCAAAGCATATGATGACGCAGATGTTGCTGCAAATGAGATGATTATGGCAATGAAAGCAACTGCAGAAACTGCACAGCCTATGCCAAACATTCCACAGATGAGCGTTATGTGGGGACCGACAGAAGAATTTTTGGCAGCAGTCAACAAATCAGGGGAAGATATTGACACTGCAGCAGAGACTTATCAGCAGGAGGCATTGGATGCCATTGCAGATATGCAGTAAGAAGGAGTTTATTTAGAAGCAATAAAGAGGAAAATTAGGAAGAGAAGTGTGTATATGAAGAACAAACGGAAATTAACACCATGGCTTTACAGTATGCCGGCACTGATATTGATTGGAATGGTTATTGTATTCCCGATTATTTATACGGGCTATATATCACTGACCAATATGAATCTTTTTCACTGGTCAAATTATGAATTTATCGGACTATCCAACTATAGCAGGGCATTATTAAAGGCAGACTCCGGTTTTCTTGGAGCACTGTTTACAACATTACTTTGGACCACATTAAATATGGTGATACAGGTAGTTGTGGCATATTTTATTGCATTGGGATTTCAAAGAGAAGATTTAAAGGGAAAACGTGTATACAAGACTCTTTTGATGTTCCCGTGGGCAATGCCTGCATATGTGTCCATTCTTTTGTGGAGGGTAGGCATTTATAACACAGAGTTTGGTCTTCTGAATAAGATTCTGGTGGCACTTGGCTTTGGAAAGGTAAATTTCCTTTCCACCAATGTGCCGGCATTTCTCTCCTGCATGACCTTAAACCTGTGGATGGCATTGCCGTTTATGATTATGATGATAGACGGTGCACTGTCCAGCATTGACCGCAGCTATTATGAAAGCGCAGAACTGGATGGAGCAGGTTTCTGGTCAAAGAACATCCATATTACCGTTCCGGCAATGAAAGGAATTATTGCACCGGCGGTTATTATGACGACATTTACCACATTTAAGCAGTTTGATATCGTATATCTTCTTACGATGCAGAAGGGAGCATATTCAGGGGCAACCTTACAGACCGTAATTACCTATGCACAGCAGAATGCGTTTGTTTCAAATAACTATGGGCTGTCCTCTGCGGTATCTATTATTATCTTTTTCCTCATCATGGTATTTTCGCTGTTTACCAATCGAGGGGTAAAGGAGGAAAATTATGACTAAGAAAAAGAGAAAACAGATTTTACAGCTTAGCGGATTACATATTTTTTATATTATACTGTGTCTGCTGGCACTGGTACCGATTTTATATGCGTTGAATCTTTCCTTTGAAAGGGGAAGTGGAGCATTGTCCTCCGGATTATCTTTGTTTCCAAAGGAATTTACACTGGATAATTATAAAAATATACTGACGCAGAAGCCGTTTTTGCGGTGGTTTTATAACTCTGCCGTATTAAGCTTCTTTACAATGGTCATTGCTATCGGATTTGCCATGGTGTCATCTTATGCATTTTCAAGATACCGTTTTAAGGGAAGAAATGGCATTTTAAAATTACTGCTTCTCTTAAATGCATTCCCGCAGATTCTGTCCATGTTTGCATTATTCCGTCTTTTAAAACAGATGAATATGCTGGATACGAAACTGGGACTGGTGATTATTTATGCGGGAAGCATGTGCATTTTCTCTATCTGGAATATGAAGGGATATTTTGATACCATTCCGATAGAAATTGAAGAAGCATCGAAAATTGACGGTGCATCGGATTTCCAGCTGCTGTGGAAGGTAGTAATGCCGCTGGCTCGTCCGGCAATCATTGTAACTTCTGTGATGGTACTTATTTTTGTATGGAATGAATATCTGTTTTCCACAACATTTCTACTGAATGAAAACAGTTATACACTGGCAGGTGGATTATATCAGTTACAGTCCAACGATTACACCAGAAGCTGGGGAATGTTCTCCGCAGCCGCTATCCTGGTATCTGTTCCGGTGCTGATTATTTTCTTCTGTATACAAAAGTATATGGTATCCGGTCTTACTGCAGGTGGTGTGAAAGGATAGAAATAAAATGGAAAAAGAAGCAATTTTGCATATTCCACTGTCACAATTTGCTTTTGCAGAAAAAGAAGACCGGCTGGTAATAAGAATCCGTTGTAAAAAGGGCGATTTAAAACGGTGCGTGCTGCTTTGGGGAGACCGGGTGGCAATGGAAGAGCCACTTCCGGTGAAACAAAGTGAAATGGAACATGTGGCATCCGATATGCTTTATGATTATTATGAAGTTAAGATTACGTCTCCATATACCAGGGTATGCTATTATTTCCGGTTAGAGGACGATATAGAAAGCCTTTATTATTATGGAAGAGGATTTGCAGAGAAACTGTCCTGTGGCAGGGCAGAATATTTCCAGTTTCCATATATTAGAAGAGAGGATATTTTAGATATCCCGGAGTGGGCAGAAGACATTGTTATGTATCATATTTTCCCGGACAGTTTTGCAAATGACAGACGGGAACTGACGGAAAAAGCGACAAGGCATATGCTTTTGCCGGATGAAAAAAGCGACAGCAATGGAAAAATTTTACCGGACCGGATTTGCAAGAATCATCTGGGTGGTACACTGAAAGGAATTTGTGAAAACCTTGACTATATCGAAAAGCTTGGAATTAACTGCATTTATCTGAATCCGATTTTTGAAGCAGCGTCTTATCATAAATATGATACCATTGACTATTTTGAAATCGACCCCTGTTTTGGAAATAAAGCGGATTTAAAAGAACTGGTGCAGCAGTGCCACAAGAGAGGAATCCGGGTTATTTTAGATGGTGTATTTAATCATTGTGGAGCAGATTTCTTTGCATTCCGGGATGTGCGGCAGAAGGGAAAAGCATCAAGATATTATAACTGGTTTTATCACCTGCCGGAAACGATACAGTACGCTGATCCGCCGAATTATGAGGCGTTTGCCTATGTAAAGGAAATGCCAAAGCTTAATACCGGAAATCCTGAAGTGGTGGAGTACCTTTGCAATGTTGGAACTTACTGGATTCGGGAAGCAGATATTGACGGCTGGCGCTTGGATGTGGCAAATGAAATCAATCATGAATTCTGGAGAGCCTTCCGTCATGCGGTGAGAGCGGTAAAAGAGGATATATTTCTAATAGGCGAAATCTGGGAAGAAGCAGGCATCTGGCTTCAGGGAGACCAGTTTGATTCTACGATGAATTATACTTTTTCTTATCTGTGCCGGGATTTTTTTGGAAAGGGAGAACTTTCGGTCAGTGAATTTGATGCCCAGATGCAGCGGATGATTTACCGCTACCCATGGCAGGTGAGCCTGGCACAGATGAATTTTCTGGATTCCCATGATATTCCGAGATTTTTAAGCTATTGCAATGGAAATAGAAAGAGGATGGAGCTGGCATTTTTCTATCTCTTTATGGGAGTGGGCGTGCCATCGGTATTCTACGGGGATGAAGTGTATATCGAGGGAATGAAAGAACTGGAGTATCG
>UMBJ01028372.1_pt1 | contig 10360 bp, 7 predicted proteins | sample 1963961 | NCBI WGS metagenome assembly UMBJ01 (sample SAMEA4835941, study PRJEB28245) | human gut metagenome | biome: gut microbiome; material: fecal sample | place: Denmark | collected 2008 | reverse complement strand
CAGGCTGCGGTGGCTGGCGAGCCGGTCTGCCAGCTCCCCGGCGCGCAGACGGGGAAAATCCTCGGTAGCGGGATCCAGACCATAGCGCTGGCAGCGAGACCACGAGTCGCTGAGCAGGGGGTTAGCGTTAACCTCTGGTGCGAGAAGATAGGGATTACCTGGCACAGGGCACCTCAGGGTCGATGTTGCTGTGTTGCAATATTGTAGCCATTTGGTTTATTTGGTGTTGCGATTTGCAACACAGAAGTGGACATCTGTGCGACAGCGCCTGCCATCCTGGTAAATAAATAATCCTAACTCATTAATAAATAATATAAATTGTTGGCAATAAAAAACTGGCATAACCCCTGCAAAGTGAGAAGCGTTCGGCGGCAAGTTTAAAAAATCAATATGCCGCTGCGTCTCAACCCTACAGAAGGAGATTTGCGATGCGTTATGCACATCCTGGCCAGCCCGGCGCCCTGGTTTCATTTAAATCCGCTTACGGCAACTTCATTGACGGTAAATTTGTCGAGCCGCTGAGCGGTGAATTCTTTATGAATACCTCCCCGGTCGACGGCAGCAACATTGCGCAATTTCCCCGCTCGGACGCCAAAGACATTGAGTTCGCCCTGGATGCCGCTCACCGTGCGGCGCCGGCGTGGGGTAAAACGTCAGTGCAGCAGCGCTCCAGGCTGCTGCTACAGGTCGCCGATCGTATTGAACAGCACCTGGAGTATCTGGCCGTCGCGGAGAGCTGGGACAACGGGAAACCGATCCGCGAAACCCTGAATGCCGACCTGCCGCTGGCGGTGGACCATTTCCGCTACTTCGCCGGCTGCCTGCGCGCCCAGGAGGGAAGCACCGCCGAGATTGACGAAACGACGGTGGCCTATCATTTCCATGAACCGCTGGGGGTGGTTGGGCAGATTATCCCGTGGAACTTTCCGCTGCTGATGGCCGCGTGGAAGCTGGCCCCGGCCCTGGCGGCGGGTAACTGCGTGGTGCTCAAGCCGGCTGAACAGACGCCGCTGAGCATTACCCTGCTGCTGGAGCTGATTGGCGATCTGTTCCCGGCCGGGGTGCTTAACGTGGTACAGGGATTCGGCAAAGAGGCGGGCGAGGCGCTGGCCACCAGCAAGCGTATCGCCAAGCTGGCGTTCACTGGCTCCACGCCGGTCGGGCGGCATATTCTCGCCTGCGCGGCGGAAAATATTATCCCCTGCACTGTCGAGCTGGGGGGCAAATCGCCCAACATCTACTTCGCCGACGTAATGGAGGGAGAAGAGGAGTTTATTGAGAAGGCGGTGGAGGGACTGGTGCTTGGCTTCTTCAACCAGGGGGAGGTATGTACCTGCCCGTCGCGGGCGCTGATCCATGAATCCATCTATGAGCCCTTTATGGCTCGGGTCATGGAGAAGGTGGCGCAGATCCGCCGTGGTGACCCGTTAGATACCGACACCATGATCGGCGCGCAGGCTTCCCGCCAGCAGTTCGATAAGATCCTCTCCTACATTCAGATTGCGCGGGAAGAGGGCGGGCAAATTCTGACCGGCGGCGAGCGGGCGGCTATCGCGCCGGCGCTGGATAACGGTTTTTATATTCAGCCCACGCTGATTAAAGGCCGCAACGATATGCGCAGCTTCCAGGAGGAGATCTTTGGGCCCGTGATCGGGGTGACCACCTTTAAGGACGAAGCGGAAGCGCTGACCATCGCCAATGAGACCCAGTTTGGCCTTGGCGCCGGGGTCTGGACGCGGGATACCAACCTCGCCTATCGCATGGGCCGCGGGATTAAAGCCGGCCGCGTATGGACCAACTGCTATCATGTCTACCCGGCGCATGCGGCGTTCGGTGGCTATAAACAGTCTGGCGTTGGCCGGGAAACGCACAAGATGGCGCTGGATGCCTATCAGCAAACCAAAAATCTGCTGGTGAGCTACGGCACCGCCCCGCTGGGTCTGTTCTAAATACAACCCCGCGCTTCTGTTCCAACCTCTGTCCGCAATCCGTCCGGGTTGCGGATTTTTTTTAACTGCAAAATAACCCTGCTATTTAGCCGGTTTTATTGAGCGGCATGACCAACACATTCACACGGCTGATGTAATATCTTTCACTTGAAAATAAAAAGGGTTCCACAACAAGAAATTATGCGCAGTGAGGCGGACACTTGTGCTTCATTTATGTAGAAATGATGAATATTAATACCAGGAAAATTCCTAATTTTCCTGTGCTGTCGATCGGAAGCACAATAAAACAAGACAACTTTTTGAGTAATTATCTTTAAATTTGTTAATGGTTTTGATCTGTTGTTGTTTGAAAGTGTTTTATTGCCGTTTGTATAGATATGTAAATTAACATTGAAAAGGCATTTCAAAAATAAATTTTATGCCTCTGATAATCATTAACTTATTCGTAACATTGTGCCGGGTTGCCTTTTGGTAGGTGCGGTAATATATTTATTTCGCACACCAAAATAACTTTTTTAGCTTCTGTTTTTTATTAATGGTCACCTTTTGACGGAATAAAGCAGAGCGAGAGGGCGTGTGCCTACTATCCTGCGGAAGGAACGCAATGAACATTTACAAGGAGGAACTGATGAGCAGCTTCGCGATAGCCAAGCGCTATTGCCGATGACTGTGCGATATATTCGTTAACGATGAGATAAATAATGAAAACCCAACTTCGTATTATGGCAATTCTCATGGGCGCGCTGGTTTCGGGCGCGGCAATTTCAGGCAATACGCAACCGGCAAGATCGACAATGACCGTTAACCTAGGCGCCAGCGCAGGCACTCAGGGTACCGGTGGGCAGGTAATTTTTAACGGCTCTATTACCGACAGCTCCTGCAACGTCGACAGCGGTTCAACCGGCCAGACCGTGGATCTGGGCAAATGGGCCAGCAGCTATTTTACCGGCACCGGCTCCGAAACCACCAAAACTCCCTTCCATATCAAAGTCAAGGATTGCCCGGCCAGCGTGGCCAAGGTTGCGGTGCTGTTTGACGGCGCGCGCGATCAGTCTGATACCACTCTGCTGGCCACCAATGGCGGCGCCACCGGCGTGGCGATCAAGCTGTATGAAGACGACCAGAACACGGCGGTCAGCCTCGGCAAAGTGTCCAAAGATCACCCGGTCGTCGCGGGCGCCACTGCCGGCACCGGCTCTGCTGACCTCGAGTTTTACGCCGACTATGTCTCTACCGGAGCCGTGGCGGCGGGCGATGCCAACGGTACGGCTAATTTCAATATGATTTATAACTAAGCATATTGCGCGTTATTCAGAGCCAGTCCATTGCGTCTGGATCCATAGCAGTCTGTTGAAATATTAATGGCGAAGCAGTCGCGATATATATTCGTGACGGTATTGTTGTTCCTGCTAATTATCTCAATGGTTACTGGCTCTGTTATTCACAGCTTTATTTTATTGTCTGTTCAACCTTTACCTGATGGTTATTAATGATGAAGAAAATAATTGCCGTTGCGGCTTTTCTGCTGTGCTCCACGGCAGCGCAGGCCGGTATTGTCATGGGGGGAACCCGTGTGATTTATCAGGAAGGGAAGCGTGAAGCCGCTATTTCAGTCACCAATGCCGATACTCACACACCCTATCTGGTGCAGTCGTGGATGGAAAATTACGCGGAAAATGACAAGAGCAAGGTGCCCTTTATTGTTACCCCACCGCTGTTCCGTCTCGATCCGGAGCAGAATAACGTTCTGCGTATTAACTTTATTGGCGCCTCGCTGCCCGGCGATCGTGAGTCGGTGTTTTGGCTGAACGTCAAAAGTATTTCTCCGACGCCGCAGGGCGAGGTGAATAAGCTGCAGGTCAATATTAAGTCGAAATTCAAAATTTTCTATCGCCCCAACGGTCTGGCAGGCGACCCGGCAAAAGCCTGGCAGCAATTGAAGTTTACCCAGTCCGGCGGTCATCTGACGGTGGCAAACCCCACTCCCTATTTTGTCTCTTTTTACTCCGTCGCGGTGGGCGGGCAGAGCATCGATGAGCCAGGCATGGTGGCTCCGTTCGGCCAGAAAACGTGGCCGGTGAGCGGGCACGGCGCCGTCAAATGGCGGGCGATTAACGACTACGGTGGCGTCAGCGATTTCGCCCAGCAGTAATTCCCTTTTGTGATGACATGACCGGACGGCGCCAGCATGAAAAGAACAACAACAGCGAAGGTGCGGGAGTATGCCGCAATGCCAGTGACCGCAGGACGGGCGCTGGCGCTGGCGACAGTGCCGACGATGATGTTTTGTCTCAGCCCGCTGAACCGGGCGCTGGCCGACGACTATTTTGACCCGGCGGCGCTGGAGTTTGCCGACCCGCAGCAGCAAACCTCCGACCTGCACTACTTCGCCAAACCCGGCGGGCAGCAGCCGGGCACTTACTCTGTCACCGTGGTGGTTAACGATCAGGAGCTGGGTCAGGCTGATATTACGTTTGTTGACGATGGCGGGAAGCTGCAGCCGGTGCTGACGCCCGGTCAGCTGGCGGATTATGGGGTCAACGTCAGCGCCTTTCCCGCCTTTCAAACGCTGCATGAAGGAGAAACCTTCACCCGGATCGAGAAGTTTATTCCCGACGCCAGCAGTCGGTTCACCTTTGCTAACCAGCGCCTGACGCTGAGTATTCCCCAGGCGGCGATGAACGTGCAAAGCCGCGGCTATGTCGATCCCTCGCGCTGGGACGATGGCGTGCCGGCCGCGTTTGTCGATTACTATTTTTCCGGCGCGCAAATAAAGAACGCCGATGACGGGGAGAGCAGCCGCTCAAACTACCTCAATTTACGCAGCGGCGTGAACCTGGGCGCCTGGCGGCTGCGCAACGTCTCCTCAATGCAGTACGACCAGCAGCGCCGGCACTGGGATACCCAGAGCACCTGGCTGCAGCGCGATGTCCGCTCGCTGAAGAGCTTGCTGCGGATCGGCGATACCTACACCACCGGCGATGTGTTTGACAGCATCCCCTTTCGCGGCGTCCAGCTGATGTCTGACGATGAGATGCTTCCGGACAGCCAGCGCGGCTTTGCCCCCACCATCCGCGGCGTGGCGCACAGCAATGCCAAAGTGACCGTCTCTCAGCACGGGTATGTGATCTACGAAACCTTCGTGTCGCCGGGGGCATTTGCCATCAGCGATCTTTACCCCACCTCGCAGAGCGGCGATCTGGAGGTGAAGGTGACCGAGAGCAATGGTTCGGTGCGCACCTTTACTCAGCCCTATTCCGCAGTTCCTTTTATGCTGCGCGAAGGGCGCGGCAAATTCAGCCTTAGCGCCGGGCGCTACCATTCGGGGGCGGATACCGTCCGCTCGCCGGAATTCCTGCAGGGAACCCTGTTCTACGGTCTGTCGGCGGGGTTTACTCTCTACGGCGGTACGCAACTGGCCCAGGACTATCAGTCCTGGGCGCTGGGCCTGGGTCGCGGCTTCGGCGAGTTCGGATCGCTGGGAGGCGACGTGACCCAGGCCATCACCCGCACGCCGTCGGGCAAGCGCTACGCGGGCCATTCGCTGCGCGCCCAGTATCAGAAAGATTTTGTCAGCTCGGGGACTTCATTCAGCCTCGCCAGCTACCGCTACTCCTCCAGCGGCTATTACGATTTTGCCGAAGCCAGCGCGCTGGAAAGCGAGCAGGGGCAGGTGGACAACCGGCGTCGCCGGGAAGAGCTGTCGGTGACACAAAGCCTTGGCGGCCTCGGCAGTCTGGCGATCTCCGCCTGGTCGCAGGATTACTGGCACCGGCAGAGCCGGGATGAGACGGTACACCTCGGGTTCTACAGCGCCTGGAAGGGGATCTCCTGGGGCGTGGGCTATTACTACACCCGCGCCAGCAATCAGGAAAAAAATGACCGTTCCTGGTCATTTAATATCAACATCCCGCTGGGCGGCCCGCTGTCCGACAGCGCGGTAAGCTATAACACCACCTCGGACAGCAATGGCTATACCTCGCAGCAGGTCTCGCTGTATGGCGCGGTGCCGACGCGGCCAAATCTGTTCTATTCGGTCCAGCAGGGCTATGGCAACCAGGGGCGAGGCAGCAACAGCAGCGTCGCGCTGGATTACCACGGCGGCTTCGGCAACGCCCAGCTCGGCTATCGTCATGACGCCGCCAGCAACCAGCTGACCTGGGGAGGCGCCGGCTCGGTGGTCGCGCATCCGCACGGCGTCACCTTCGGCCAGACGGTGGGCGAGAGCTTCGCCATCGTCCGCGCGCCGGGGGCCGCTGGGGTGGCGGTACAAAACGGCAACAATGTGCACACCGACTGGCGCGGCTATGCCGTGGTGCCATCCCTGACCGCCTATCGAAAAAATGTCATTACCCTCGACACAGAGTCGATGGCCGACGATACCGACGTCGATCAGGAGGGGCAGACCGTGATCCCCGGCGGCGGCGCGGTGGTGATGGCCAACTACCGGACCCACATTGGCAACCGGGTGCTGTTTACCCTGCGCAATGCCCAGGGGCCGTTGCCGTTTGGCGCCAGCGCGCGGCTGGTCACGGCGGAGGAGAGCGGCAATGCGCCGGGCGGCATGGTGGCTGACGGTGGGCAGGTGTACCTCAGCGGCGTGCCGCAGGAGGGGACCCTGGCGGTGAGCTGGGTCGTTAACAACCAGTCGCAGAGCTGCACGCTGCATTTTCAACTTCCGGATAACCCACAGCAGAGTCTGAATACGGTGAAAACCGTCTCCGGACTGTGCCAGACACGCTGAGGCGGCTATGAAATCTGTTTTTCGTCTACTTCCTGTTCTCTTTCTGCTGGCGCTGAGTGGTTACCTCCCCGGCGTGCGGGCTGAAACCTGCCGCGCGAATATCGGCCAGACCACGGTCAATATTCCCAATATCAAATATTTACCCACGCTGCCGGTCAATACCCAGATGACCAGCGCGATGGCGGATAACGGCAGCGGGATCCCCTTTTCCTGCGACCTGCAGCTGCCGACGGCGAGCGCCAAACGCATCGTCTATAAGCAACTGAAAACCGGCGGCTCGCCGGTGGTGATTAACGGACAGCACGTCTACCCCAGCGCCATCGACGGCATCGGTTACTCGCTCAGCTTTCAGTGCGCGGGCGGCCCGATGCGCGCTATCGACGGCAGCCACTCCGCAGGCGGCGAGTCGGTGGTGGTGTGCGACAGCGCAATGCTTCCGGCGCTGATGACGCAGCAGCAAACCACGGTCAGGATCGCGGTGACCTTCTATAAAACCGGGACGGTGCAGCTGGCGGACGGGACGCACACCAACTCGCCGTCGCTGCCGCAGGTGGGGGAGATGACCATTGAGCAGCAGGCCAGCGGGAGCGCCAGCTATGTCGCCAGCGCGCCGGTCAGTATCGATATGGCGGCCCTGAACGTGGACATCGGCAGCAGCGGCAGCTGTCAGGTAGCGACGTCGACGATCCAGGTCACTCTGGGCACGGTAAACCGGGCGGAGTTTCACGGTAAAGGGAGCACCGGCGGCCAGGCGAAGCGCTTTTCGATCCCGGTGTTCTGCCCGTCGCCGACCGACGTGCGCATCGGCTTTTTCGGCGTCAGCGTGGAGAGCGATACCCTGGCCCTGAGCAAGGCCAGCAACAGCGCCAGCGGCGTCGGCGTGAAGCTGACCTACGGTAATAACCCCGGCGCGGCGGTCTCTGATGGCACCAGCGTTAAGATCAATGAGGCCAGCAACTTGCCGATCCTGAAAAGGGTGACCGGCACAAACGCCGGTACCGCCGAGGCGATCAATTTTAACGCCCAGTATGTGCAAACTGACGCCACGGTGGGGGCGGGCACGGCCAACAGCATGGTGACCTTCGCCCTGGAGTATAACTAGCCTGACGCTGGCGCATGGGCATTCTGCAGGGGGATGGGCACCACCGCGCCGTAGTCGTCGATATAGTTCAGCTGGTACAGGCGAGTGCTGTCGGTGGTCATCACGGTATGGCTGCTGTATGGCCGGAGCATCACGTTTCTCATCGGCGAGAGGTGGCCTTTATTATCGATCAGCGTCCCGTTGACCAGGGTGATATGCAGTGGGCCTGAGTTGGTAAAGCGCAGGTGATTCCCGCTCTGCTGCCACTGCAGCTTTTGCACCTCTCTGGCGAGGGTGGTGGTGATGGCGGGCGGACGATAAAAGAGCTTCAGGCGGGTACGGACGACAAATTGCAGCGTATGCGTGCCGACGGCTGCGGGAGGCGTCTCCTGGATATTGACCCAGTACACGCTTTCCCGATCGCCGGGCAGCCCGCCGCCGAGATAGATAAAGCGCAGCTGGGCGGATTGTTGCGGCGATAAATAGACCTGCGGCGGCGTCGCCACTATCGGCAGGCCGACGCGCGAGGTATTGAGTCCGGCGTCCAGCCAGATCTGCACTTTATAAGGCGTGCTGCTGCGATTGTGAATGTTCAGGCTGGCGACCTTTTCTTTCCCGGAATAGACCACCCGCGTGGCATTAATGGTGATCCCGGCGCAGGCCTGAAAGGTCACTGCGCAGAGCAGAACCGCCAGCTGTGTTTTCATGAGGACTCCCTTGACGTCTCATCCCTGACCGGGAAGTTATTCCTGCATAATGGTAAATCGGGCCGTCGCATTGCCGTCGCCGGGATCGGCGTGGGTTTTGTCCCAGGTGTAATAGAAGGCGTTCAGCCTGAAGGTTCCGGAGCCGCCGTCCACCGGGATCTCTATGCGGGGATCGTGTTGCGGATCAAGGCGTTCATTGAGGCTGAGCGGGGTGCCCGTGCGGTCAGTGAGCAGAATACCTACCTTGCTGGCCGGCTTACCGCTGCCGTCGAGCGCCAGCACGCGGTTTTCAGGTGTGTCGGCAGGCGAGGGGCCGTCAACCACAATGTAGTAAGTGCCTTTCTCACAATCTTTAACGCGAATGTCGATGCCGACCGCCGGCCCGGTCCCAGACTGACTGTTTTTCAGTCTCGACAGCGGAATAGCGCCCATACTGACGTCGATGACCCCGCTGTCGCTCACCCCTTCGAGCTTGCAGGAGGCGTTCACGACCTTGCCGATGAAATTCAGCTTGCCCTCTGCCGCGAGTGCAGGGACAGCGGCCAGCCCGGCAAAGACCGTCGCCAGACACAGCGTGATTATTTTCATTTTCTTTCCTTCTCTATTGCCCGTAAAGCTGGCGCCAGGGCCGTTATTTTGATGAGTCTTATTTACGCCAGGTATGTTTTTTATTAATTCATCTGACTGACAAATTTATTAATACCAGGAAATAAACTGGCTTGTTATTTAGGGGCTGCTTTTGTCGGGATAGTAGCGTGGGGGAATTGCGACGTAAATAAGACGGTTATTAACGCGAGTTGAATGCCAAATATCGCTCGATAAAATAAATTACTATTTTAATTCAATGCATTAGAAATAGCTTATTGCTCTTTTTTGCCAGGTGTTCGAACCCACTTCATGGTGGAAAATACGATCGTTCACGTAAGGCTACGCCCGGCAGATGAGGGATCATTCACCGGAGGGGGGCTGTTTTTTATCGCCAGATTTGCGATCGGCAACCGTGCTGCCGGGTTGTATGTCACGATGATTAAAAATAGGATGAATGCCCTGGCGTATGCTGCGGATGGTGTTGACTGATAAGCGGCCGATCACCCCGGCGCGAAAAATCGATAACGATAAGGATGGCGAGATGAAACTGACGGTGGGGCTGGCGCTGACGCTGGCGATAATGACCTGCGGCGCCCAGGCGCGCGATATGCAAACCATCGAGCACAGCGGTGAGCTGAAAGTGGGCGTGCCGGGCGATTACGCCCCGCTGGCGTTTCGCAATGCCGCCGGCGAGCTGCAGGGCTATGACGTGGACATGGCCCGCGATCTCGGGCGCACGCTGGGGCTGAAGGTGAGCTTCGTCTACACCAGCTGGCCAGCGCTCGCCGCCGATCTGCGGGCGGACAAGTTTGATATTGCGATGGGCGGCGTGACGCAGACTCCGGCGCGGGCGAAGGACTTCGCCCTCAGCCACCCGGTAGTGGCGAACGGTAAAATCGCCTTAGCCAACTGCCAGTCCGCCCCGCGGCTCGGCTCGCTGGCGAAGATTGACCGCCCGGAGGTGAAGGTGGTCGTCAACCCTGGCGGCACAAACCAGAGCTTTGTCGATGAGCATATCAAGCAGGCGCAGATCATTCGCGTACAGAACAACGTCGACAATCTGGAGGCGCTGCGGCAGAAAACAGCCGATATGATGGTGACAGACCTGATCGAAGGCGACTATTACCAAAGCAAAGAGCCCGGCGTGTTCTGCGTTGCTAACGAAACACCGTTCGCCGGCACCGCCAGCGACAAGGTGTATATGATGAATAAGGATAACCCGGCGCTGCTGGAGAAAGTGAACCAGTGGCTGGATAGCCAGGACAAAGAGGTTCTCAAACGGAAGTGGAAA
>UMBJ01014733.1_pt1 | contig 11711 bp, 8 predicted proteins | sample 1963961 | NCBI WGS metagenome assembly UMBJ01 (sample SAMEA4835941, study PRJEB28245) | human gut metagenome | biome: gut microbiome; material: fecal sample | place: Denmark | collected 2008 | reverse complement strand
CAGAGGGGGCTGTCTGCGAAGCAGACTGGGGGAGTGTCCTGACGGCAGCCATTCTGAAAAAATGAAGAAGAACCAAGAATGGGGTACAGCCCTTTTGAGAAGGGCGCACCACCGGAAAGAGAAAACCTATGGAAGAAACGATTTTAACTGCGAAAGATCTGAAGTTCCGCTATGACCCGGAACAGCCGGACTACGCCCTGAACGGCGTGTCGGCTGAGGTGAAGCGGGGCGAATTTGTGGCAGTGCTGGGGGCCAACGGCTGTGGAAAATCCACGCTGGCCAAGCACTTCAACGCCATCCTCCTGCCGGAGAGCGGCACTGTGCTGGTGGAGGGAATGGACACCAAAGACGAGGACAAGATCTACGATATCCGCCAGACTGTGGGCATGGTGTTCCAGAGCCCGGACAACCAGATTGTTGCCACCGTGGTGGAGGAGGATGTCGCCTTTGCGCTGGAAAATCTGGGCGTGCCGCCGGAAGAGATGCGCCGCCGCGTGGATGAAGCGATGAAGATGGCGGGCATCTATGAATACCGGGAGCGTGCGCCCCACAACCTGTCCGGCGGCCAGAAGCAGCGCGTTGCCATTGCGGGCGTGGTCGCCATGCGGCCCGACTGCCTGATCCTGGACGAGGCCACCGCCATGCTTGATCCCCGGGGCCGGGAGCAGGTGATGCAGACCATCCACCATCTGAACAAGAACATGGGCATCACGGTGGTGTCTATCACCCACTATATGGAAGAAGCTGCTCAGGCCGACCGCGTGCTGGTGATGAGCAAGGGCAATGTGGTCATGGAAGGAACCCCGAAAGAGGTATTCAGCCAGACCGAAAAGGTGCGCGCCCTGCGGCTGGATGTGCCGCAGGCTGCCGAGCTGCGGGATGAGCTGGTCAAGGCCGGCATCCCCATGCCCGAGGGCATCATCGACACCGGCGCGTGCGCACAGGCTCTGTATGAGCTTTTGAAGTAAGGGAGGGGACGGAAGATGGGAAGCATTATCAAAGTAGATCACCTGAGTTATGTCTATAACCCGGGAATGCCCAATGCCGTCACCGCGCTGGATGACGTGAGCTTTGAGGTGGAAGAGGGAGACTTTGTGGGCATCATCGGTGCCACCGGCTCCGGCAAGAGCACCCTCATCACCCACATGAACGGCCTGAACAAGCCCACCAGCGGCCACATCATCATCGATGGCCGTGACCTGTGGGCCGAGCCGGAAAAGATCCGGGAATTCCGTTTCCTCACCGGTCTAGTGTTCCAGTACCCGGAGTACCAGCTGTTTGAGGAGACCTGCTATAAGGATATCGCCTTTGGCCCCAGAAACATGGGGCTGGACGAGGCCGAGATCGACAGGCGGGTGCATGAAGCAGCGGACTTTGTCGGCCTGGATGAGGCACTGCTGCAGCGCAGCCCCTTTGAGCTGTCCGGCGGCCAGAAGCGCCGGGTGGCCGTGGCGGGTGTGATGGCTATGAAGCCCCGCATTCTGGTGCTGGATGAGCCTGCCGCCGGTCTGGACCCCGAGGGCCGGGACGAGATCCTGTCTGAGGTCAAGGAATACCACAAAAAGACCGGCACCACCGTGCTGCTGGTCTCCCACAGCATGGAGGATATTGCCAAGTACGCCGACCGTGTGCTGGTGATGAGCAACAAGAAGATCGCCATGTATGACACCGTGGAGAACGTGTTTGCCCGTGCGCCCGAGCTGCTGGCGCTGGGCCTGAGCGTGCCGCAGGTCACAAAGGTCTTCCTCAAGCTGCGGGAGATGGGTGTGGATGTTCCGGCGGATGTTTACACCGTGCCCTATGCCGTCAAGATGATTTTGGAAGCCAAGAAGCGCCGGGACGCAGGCGAAAGCCTTGTGCTGCCCCGTGTGGATGCAAAGAAGGGGGGCGCTGCCACATGCTGAGAGATATCACCATCGGCCAGCACTTCCCGGGCGACAGCCTTGTGCATAAGTTCGACCCCCGCATGAAGCTGGTGCTGACCATCGTCTACATCATCCTGCTGTTTGCCGCGTCCAACCCGCTGGGCCTGACGCTGTCCCTTGTGTTCCTTGTGGCCATGTACGGCGTGGCAAAGATCCCCTTCAAGCTCATCACCAAGAGCCTGAAGCCCATTTTGCCCATCATCCTCTTTACCGCGGTGCTCAACCTCTTCTTTGTTTCGGGCGAGGGCGAGCCACTGGTGCACTTCTGGGTGCTGAACATCTACGCCGAGGGCCTGCGCTATGCCATCCTGATGGCGGTGCGCGTGATGGCACTGATCGCGGGCACCAGCCTGCTGACCTATACCACCAGCCCCATCGTGCTGACGGATGCCATCGAGCAGCTGCTCAAGCCTTTGGGCAGGCTGCACTTCCCGGTGCACGAGCTGGCCATGATGATGAGCATTGCCCTGCGCTTTATCCCGACCCTGATCGAAGAGACCGACAAGATCATGAACGCCCAGAAAGCCCGTGGTGCCATGCTGGACAACGGCTCCATGATGGAGCGCGTCAAGGCGCTGGTGCCGGTGCTTATCCCGCTGTTCATCTCGGCCTTCCGCCGCGCCGATGAGCTGGCCATGGCCATGGAGTGCCGCTGCTACCGCGGCGGTGATGGCCGCACCCGCCTGAAAGTGCTGCGCTGCACCCGGCAGGATTATATCGACCTGGCGGTGTGCATCGTCTGCTTTATGGTGATCCTGAGCTCGAGACTGGTGTTCCCGAATTTTTAAAAACTCCCCCAGTCGCCTTCGGCGACAGCCTCCTCGAGGAGGGGGCCTTATAGCCTCCCTCTTTGAGGGAGGTGGCACGGCAAAGCCGTGACGGAAGGAGTTCCATGCAGAACTATTTACTGACCCTTGCCTACGACGGCACCAACTACTGCGGCTTTCAGGTACAGCCCAACGGGCGGAGCGTGGCCCAGACCTTTCAGGATGGGCTGGAAGCGGTGCTCCACAGCCGCCCTGATATCAAGGGGTGCAGCCGCACCGATGCCGGGGTCCACGCGCTGGGCTTTGCGCTGAACTTCCACGCGGAGACCCGCATCCCCCCCGAAAAGCTGCCGTTGGCCATCAACCAGCACCTGCCCCCGGATATCCGGGTGCTGTGCGCCCGGGTGGTGCCAGAGGAGTTCCACGCCCGCTATGCCGCCCATACCAAGACCTACCTGTACCGCATCCACAACCACCCCATCGATTCGCCTTTTGATGAAAAATATTACACCCGGGTGCCCCGGCGGCTGGATGTGGATGCCATGCAGAGGGCGGCGGAACAGTTTGTGGGAAAGCACGATTTTCTGGCCCTGTGCGCGGCGGGTTCCTCTGCTGCTGCCCACGGAGATACCGTGCGCACCATCACCGACTGCCATGTGACCCGGAAGGGCGACGAGGTGGACATTGAGGTGACAGCGGACGGCTATCTCTATAACATGGTGCGCATTCTGGCAGGCACCCTGTGTGAGGTGGGCGCGGGCCGGATGCAGCCCGATGCCATCCCCGGCATCCTTGCCAGCCGGGACCGCAGCCAGGCCGGGCCGACGCTGCCCGCGAAGGGGCTATTTTTGGAGAAGGTGGACTACGACCTATGAGAAAAAATCGCAACCGTCCGGAGAGTGACGAGCCGCTTTCGGAAGGGCGGGTCGAATATCTGGAAGCTGCCCGCCAGCGTGTGCGGAACCGGCGCATCCGCCGCACAGCGGTGCTGCTGGTGCTGCTGACGGCGGTGGTGCTGTTTGCCACCGGCATCGCGGGCAGCTCGGTGGCGGCCCTGAAGGACCTGACCGATACGGCCCGCATTGCCCTGCTGCCCGGCTCCGGCTGGCCCCAACAGACCGGTGTGGCCGAGCTGGAGCAGATGGCCCCCCTGACCGGCAGCTTTGTGGAGCTGGGGGACGAGGGCTGTGTGGTCTGGTCGCGCACCGGCAAAAAGCTGAACAGCATCCAGAGCGGCTATGCCCGCCCGGCGCTGGCCGCGGGCAAGACCCGCTTTGTCCTCTACAATCGCTCCGGAAACGAGCTGCGGGTGGAGAGCCGCACCCAGAACCTTTACACCAAGCAGCTGGAAAACAGCATTTTCCTCTGCGCCATGTCGGACAACGGCACGCTGGCTGTGGTCACGGAGGACCAGACCAGCATGGCAAAGCTGCTGGTATACAGCCCCTCCATGGAGCAGCAGCTCAGCTGGAGCATGACCTCCAACGACGGCACCCCCCTGCGGATGGCCTTTTCCCCCGACAGCCGGAAGCTGGCGGCGGCAGCCGTCACCGTCAGCGGGGGACAGGTGATGACCAACCTCTACCTCATCAATCTGGCATCGGGCGATCCCGTCAGTCTGGTGAACCAGGGCGGCGTGCCCCAGTGGCTGGGGTGGACCTCCGCTTCCACGATCCTGGCTGTCTACGATACCAGGGCCGTGCTCTACAATGCGGGCGGTGGTGAGCGTGCGGTCTATGATTTTGCGGGCACGGAGCTGAAAGATGTTTCGGTGGACGCGGCAGGCAATGTGGCCCTGCTGCTGGCATCGGGGCAGGTCTCTCAGGCTGTGACGCTGGACAAAAACCTGAACGTCCAGTTCAGCGCCGCTGTCTCGGCGGCAAATTCCATTGTCCGGGCGGGGAACCTGTTCTATCTGCTGGCCGATAACGCCGTGGAGTGCTTTGATGCATCTGGTACCCAGCAGTGGAGCCAGAACCTTGACACCAGCCCGCAGGCATTGCTGGCCAACAGCAAGGATCTGCTGCTGTTCAGCGGAAACACGGTGCAGAAGTTGGAAGCACCCGCTGAATAGCCCTCTCCGTCAATGCTTGCGCATTGCCACCTCTCCCAAAGGGAGAGGCAATTGCGGCTTTGAGGAAAAAGAGTGCAATTTATTTTGTGGCTTCCCCTGTCAGAAGCGTTGGCTCCCCCTTTGGGGGAGCTGGCACGACGGCAGTCGTGACTGAGAGGGTGAGCCAGTTCGGAATAAGGTTAAACGTATGTTCAAGAATCCGTCATTTATTTTTGATATCCTATGTACGGTGGTCTGGCTGGTGCTGGCCGTCCGGTATGCCCGCAAAGGCTTTCTGGCCTCTGTGGTGCAGCTGACGGGCAGTCTCATCAGCCTGTTCGGTGCCAGAGCCTTTTCAGGCTGGGCAGCCGGGCAGGTGTTCGAGCGTTTCCTCGCCGGAAGCTTCCGGGACCAGATCGCTGCCAATATCGCCGCCGGGGGAGCCGTCAGTCTGGATGGCATTGCCCAGCGGTACGCGGGCTTTCTGCCCGAGGCGTTCCGGGCATCCATCGTGGATGCCTGCGAGCGCTCCATCTCTGCCGTCCTCAATGACAACGCCGTTGTGCTGGCGGATACCATCGTCCAGAAGGTGCTGGCTCCGCTGCTGACCCCGGTGATCTCGCTGGTGCTGTTCTTTGTGGCGTTTGCCCTGCTGCGGATGCTGGTCAGCCTGCTGGTCACGGTGCTGGGGCTGGTGAACAAGCTGCCCGTGATCGGTGCAGTGAACCACTGGCTGGGCTGGGGCGTGGGCGGCATTGCCAGCCTTGTGGACATCTATCTGGTGCTCTGCGTGGTCTGGGCGCTCATTGTGATCACCGGCGGCAACCTCACCATGCTCAACGACACGGTGATGAGCGGCAGCCTTTACTATAAAGTATTCAATGTGTTCAACCCGTTTGTCTGAGCGGGGAGGGAAAAGGAGGAACAATGGTCTGCATTCGATGCCAGAAGCGGCCTGCCATTATTTTTGTCCAGCGGATGGAAAATGGCCAGATGAAAAACGAGGGGTACTGCCTGCACTGTGCCCGGGAGATGCACATCAAACCGGTCGATGATCTGATGAAGCAGTTTGGCATGTCTGATGAGGACATGGATGCCATGGAAGACCGGATGGAAAACATGATGCAGGAGATGGGGGACATGAGCAACATGAACCCCTTCTCCATGATGATGGGCATGGGCCAGCCGGACCAGAGCGAGGAGGACGGCGACCTTGTGCCCGGCTCCAGCGCCACCTTCCCGCTGGGGGTGAACGGCAGTGCCCAGAACGGTAAAAACGAAAAGAAGGCGGGCAAAAACGACAAAAAGCCGCCCCGCCGCAAGTTTCTGGATACCTACTGCGAGAACCTGACCCGCAAAGCCCGGGAGGGGAAGCTGGATGATATCATCGGCCGCGACCGGGAGATCTACCGCACCATCCAGATCCTGAGCCGCCGCCAGAAGAACAACCCCTGCCTCATTGGTGAGGCGGGCGTTGGCAAGACCGCCATTGCCGAGGGCATTGCGGAGCGCATTGCCAAGGGGCAGGTGCCGGCAGGGCTGCAGGATAAGGAAATCTTCCTGCTCGACCTGACCAGCCTTGTGGCAGGCACCCAGTTCCGCGGCCAGTTCGAGCAGCGGGTCAAGGGCCTGCTGAGCGAGGTCAAGGCGGCGGGCAACGTCATCCTGTTCATTGACGAGATCCACACCATTACCTCTGCCGGTGAGAGCGAGGGTGCCATGAATGCGGGCAACATCCTGAAGCCCGCCCTCTCCCGCGGCGAGATCCAGGTCATCGGTGCCACCACCTTCAACGAGTACCGCAAGTATATCGAGAAGGACCAGGCGCTGGAGCGCCGGTTCCAGCCCGTGCGGGTGGAGGAACCCAGCGTTGCTGATACGCTGGCCGTGATGGGCGGCATCAAGCACTACTACGAGGAGCACCACCATGTGCAGGTGCCCGCCGATGTGCTGAACGCCACCGTGACCCTGAGCGAGCGGTATATCACCGACCGCTACCTGCCCGACAAGGCCATCGACCTGCTGGACGAGGCCTGTGCCTGCTGTAATCTGGCCCACCCGGTCATCTCCGAGTACCTGACCATGCAGAAGGAACTGGAGGCCCTCAAGCAGGAAGAGGCCGACATGGAAAACGCCGATGTGAACGAGCCCATCGATTACGAGCGTGTGGCAGAGCGCAAGACCCGGATGGCACAGCTGGAGCGGGAATTGCCCGCCAAGCAGGCTGCAGCCGGGGAGATCCAGGTGACCATGGACGATGTGGCCAAGGTCATTGAGCTGTGGACGGGCATCCCGGCGGTGAAGATCCGGGAGACCGAGTATGCAAAGCTCGCCAGCCTTGAGGCCGAGCTGAAAAAGAAGATCATCGGTCAGGACGATGCCGTGCATCTGGTGGCGCAGGCGGTCAAGCGCAGCCGCGCCGACCTTTCAGGCCGCCGCCGTCCGGCCAGTTTCATCTTTGTGGGCCCCACCGGCGTGGGCAAGACGGAGCTGGTGAAGCAGCTGGCAAACCAGCTCTTTGACGGCCCCGACCCCCTGATCCGGCTGGATATGAGCGAGTATATGGAGAAGTACGCGGTGTCCCGCATGATCGGTTCCCCTCCGGGCTATGTGGGCTACGAGGAGGCGGGTCAGCTGACCGAAAAGGTCCGCCGCCGCCCGTACAGCGTGGTGCTGTTCGATGAGATCGAAAAGGCCCACCCCGATGTGATGAATATCCTGCTGCAGATCCTGGACGAGGGCAAGATCAACGATGCCCAGGGCCGCACCGTGGATTTCTCCAACACCGTCATCTGCATGACCTCCAACGCGGGCAGCAGCGACCAGACCACCGCAAGTCTGGGCTTCAACCGCAGCGAGGAGGAGCGGAACGAGGAGAAGAGCCGCAAGGCACTGAGCCAGTTCCTCCGCCCTGAGTTTTTGGGCCGCGTGGATGAGGTCATCACCTTCAAGCCGCTGAGCGAGGAGACCCTGCAGGGCATTGCCGCCCTGATGCTGGACGAGTACAAGCCCAGCATGGAGGCCAAGGGCATTGCCTACAGCTATACTCCGGCGGCACTGGCAGCGCTGGTGCACAAGAGCCAGGGCGGCAAGTTTGGTGCCCGCGACCTGCGCCGCACCATCCGCAAGGCTGTGGAGGACCCCGCCGCTGAAAAGATCATCGACGGCACCCTTGTTTCCGGCTCCACCCTGACCGTGGATGCTGAGAACGGTGAGATCGTGCTGAAATAAAGAGCAAACAGAAAGCCGCTGCACAGCGTAACAACTGTGCAGCGGCTTTTGTAGTGTAAGATTGCTCCGTCACCTGCGGTGAGGCTGATAGGGGGGAGATCAGTCCACACTGACCGGCTCCTCCGGCTTGTTGGTGGTACGGGCGCTCGTGCGGCCCTCGGGAATGATCTCGCCTGCGGCGGTCAGGCTGAGCTTGGCCAGGGTCGGGCCCACCAGCTCGTACACCAGCACCGAGAAGAGCACCACGTTGCGCACCATGTGGCCGTCGGAAAGCTCGGCAGCCTCGGCGGCCATACCCAGTGCCACACCGGCCTGCGGCAGCAGGGTGATGCCCAGATACTTCTGGATCTTCTCACTGCAGCGGGTGGCCTTGCAGCTGACATAGGAGCCGGAGATCTTGCCCAGAGAGCGGGAAGCGATATAGACGGCACCAATGAGCAGGACCATGGGGTTTGCGAGGATGTTCAGATCCAGCTCCGCGCCGGACAGCACGAAGAACAGGATGTTCACCGGGCTTACCCAGCGGTCCAGGCGGTCCATCAGCTCATCGGAAGTGGGGCAGATGTTGCAGAACACGGTGCCGGTCATCATGCAGACCAGCAACAGCGAGAAGCTGCAGTGGATGGGGCCGACCTCAAAGCTGACCATGGAAAGGCCCACCGTCAGCAGCACAAAGGCCACCGAAAGGCTCATGCGCTTGGAGCGGGAGTGGAAGTAGATCTCCAGCTGGTTGAGCAGCAGACCGGCCAGCGCGCCCAGACCCAGGCTGAGTACGATCTCCACCAAAGGCTCCAGAAGGATGCTGATGGGGTCGATGCGGCCCTGTTCCAGCGCGTTTGCGATGCCGAAAGAGGCCGAGAAGAGCACCAGACCCACGGCATCATCAATGGCGACCACCATCAGCAGCAGGCGGGTCAGGGGGCCGCTTGCCTTGTACTGCTTGACCACCATCAGGGTGGCGGCAGGGGCTGTGGCAGAGGCGATGGAACCCAGCGTGATGGCCGATGCCATTGAGATGACATCCGGCCGGGCAAAGTGCAGGGCCACCAGAGCGATATCCACCAGCACGGTGGTGATAACGGCCTGCAGGATGCCCACAGTGACCGCCTGCCTGCCCATGCTCTCCAACGCGCTGAGCCGGAACTCGTTGCCGATGACAAAGGCGATGAAGCCCAGTGCCACCTGTGTGATGATGCCGTAGCTCTCGACCTGTGCAAGGCTCCCGAAGCCGAAGCCCCAGCCGCTCAGGCCCAGCCGACCCAGAAAGAAGGGGCCCAGCAGAAGCCCCGCCACCAGATAAGAGGTGACAGCCGGCAGACGGACCGCTTTCGCTGCACGGGATGCCAACAGGCCTGCAATGAGCGAAAGAGACATGCAGATGAGCAATTGCTCCATAAAATAAGATCCTCCTCAGGAATTAAGATACGTTAAAAAGTATATCTTATCTGAGGAGGAAAAGCAACATTTGTTAATTGAATTTAAAAATCTTCTGTGCAATGCGGTAACTGCCCAGCACGAGCTTGTCGCCCTTGGGGATCTTCAGGTTGGTCACGCCGCCAAAGCCGTAGCGGATGGAGCGGTAGACCCCGGCACTGGTGTGTGCCTTGAGGTAGGCCCACAGTTCGTTCTCCTTCTGCTTTGCGGCGGCACTGCCGTCCAGCAGCAGGAAGATGTCGCTGATGGCCATCATCATGGAGAGGTAGTGCAGCATATAGCTGCGCAGCTTCTTCTGGCCCTTGAGGGCATCCAGGTCCTGGCAGTCGATCATGTGGCGGGTCACCCGCAGCTGCTGATCCACCCGCTTGACCATCACACTCTCGTTCACGCTCTGGTCGGCCCGGCCGATGAAGTAGCGGTACAGGTCCAGATCCATATAATACATGCTCTTGACAAAGGGCAGAGGCTGGTAGACAAAGATGTTGTCCACATAGAAGGTGTGCTTGGGCAGCACCATGCCGCAGTCCCGCAGCACCTGTGTGCGGTACATCACCGAGTGCATCAGCAGGTTCTGGTCGGGCCGGAAGTGGCCGACATGTGTCCAGCTGAACAGTCGGTTCTGGGGGAACACGTTGGTGTAGCGCACGGTGTGGCTGGTGTTGTCCTCCACGTGCTCGTAGACATAGTTGCAAATCATCAGGTCAGGCGCGGTGCCCCGGGCAGTCAGCGTGTTCAGCTTGGCCAGCACGGTCCTGAGGGCTGCTTCGTCCAGCCAGTCGTCGCTGTCCACTACCTTGTAATACAGGCCGGTGGCGTTGCGGATGCCCTGATTCACGCCCTCGCCGTGGCCGCCGTTCTCCTGATGGATGGCCTTGACGATGGTGGGATATTTGGCGGCGTACTCGTCGCAGATGGCGGGGGTGTCATCCCTGGTGGAACCATCGTCCACCAGGATGATCTCGGCCTGCTCCCCGGCGGAGAGCAGGGTCTCGATGCAGTGGCGCATATATGCCGCCGAGTTGTAGCACGGGACGGCGAAGGTGATCAATTTCTGAGCCATACAAAATACTCCTTTGCTCTTTTCCGGCAGATGCGCAAGGCAGGGGCCGGGATGGAGATATGTACCCATATTATAGCATTTTTGTGCAGGAAATGCTATCGAACGTGGGAAATGTCAGAGATGTTTTACAATTATCCGGGGAGTTGTGGTATACTGATTGGGTTATAAACCTCTCAGGCCGCTTTGCATCCAGCTCCCCTGGTAGGGGAGCCAAGACTTGCCTCTCCTACTAGGAGAGGTGGCATTGCGAAGCAATGACGGAGCGGTTTTGTATGGATAGGAGGAACCATGGAAAGTCCGCATAGTATTCTGAAAAAAGTCTTTGGCTACGACAGCTTCCGCCCGGGGCAGGAGGAGATCGTCTCCCGCCTGCTGGCCGGGCAGGATGTGCTGGCCGTGATGCCCACAGGTGCGGGCAAGTCCATCTGCTATCAGGTGCCGGCCCTGCTGCTGCCGGGCATCACCATCGTGGTGTCGCCGCTGGTCAGCCTGATGAAGGATCAGGTGGGGGCGCTGGTACAGGCCGGTGTGGCGGCAGCTTTCCTGAACAACAGCCTGACAGACAACCAGAAGGCCCTGATGCTCCGCCGCGCCCGGGAGGGGTGGTATAAGATCATCTATGTGGCTCCGGAGCGGCTGGAGATGCCGGGCTTCCAGCGGTTTGCGCAGGAGCGGGAGATCAGCATGGTCACGGTGGACGAGGCCCACTGCATCAGCCAGTGGGGGCAGGACTTCCGTCCCAGCTACCTGCGCATCAAGGCGTTTGTGGACAGCCTGCCCAAGCGCCCGGTGGTGGGAGCCTTTACGGCCACCGCCACGGCCCATGTGCGGGAGGACATCCGCACCCATCTGGAACTCCACACCCCCTACGAGGTGACCACCAGCTTCGACCGGCCCAACCTCTATTTTGCCACCCGCAGGGCCCTGCCCAGCGAGAAGCCTAAAGTTCTGCTCGACCTTGTGCTCAGGGAGCGGGACAATGCGGGCATCATCTATTGCAGTACCACCCGGCAGGTGGACGAGACCACCCGCCTGCTGCAGAGCCGGGGAATCCGTGCGGCAGCCTACCACGCCAAACTGGATGCGGATACCCGGCGGCAGAATCAGGACGATTTCCTCTATGACCGGGTGCAGATCATGGTGGCGACCAATGCCTTCGGCATGGGCATCGATAAGCCAAACGTCCGGTTCGTCATCCATTATAATATGCCCAAGGATCTGGAGAGCTATTATCAGGA
>UMBJ01000845.1_pt1 | contig 11782 bp, 9 predicted proteins | sample 1963961 | NCBI WGS metagenome assembly UMBJ01 (sample SAMEA4835941, study PRJEB28245) | human gut metagenome | biome: gut microbiome; material: fecal sample | place: Denmark | collected 2008 | reverse complement strand
ATGATTAGATATTGTTATCGACGAATTTTATTGGCCATACCTGTAATGGTCGGTATTAGCCTTTTAGCGTTCATTCTGGGGTTATTATCACCCGGAGACCCGGCTGAATTTGCCTTGAATCAGGATGGTCTAGATGCACCTACGGATGCGCAGATAGCTGCGATGCGTGAAGAGCTTGGCTTGAACAGACCTATATATGTGCAGTATTTCAGCTGGTTTGTGCAGGTGCTGCATGGTAATTTCGGCAGCAGCTACATTACCGGCAAGGATATTCTGCATGAGCTTTTGCTGCGTCTGCCGGTGACAGTGGAGCTGGCGCTGCTTGCATTGGCCATTGCTGCGGTTGTTGGCATTGCATTGGGCACCTTATGCGCTGTTTACAAAAACAGCTGGCTGGATGATGCGGTACAGTTTTTGACTAATATACTTTTAGCTGTGCCCGGCTTTTGGCTGGCTTTGCTGATGATTTTGCTGTTCAGCGAAACGCTTCGTCTGCTGCCGACAAGCGGCAGTGAAAGCCTGCGTTACTTTATTATGCCGGCGTTGGCAGTTTCGTTTTCTACTTCGGCAACAGTGTGCCGCTATATGCGCAGCTCGCTGCTGACGGAATTTGCTTCGCAGTATTTTCTTGTAGCGCGTGTACGCGGAATCAGTAAAATAAAATTGCTTTTTTATTATGCCTTTCCTAATGCCATGCTGCCGGTAATTGCTCTTTTGGGTAATTATCTGGCAGGAATTTTGGGCGGTTCGGTTATCGCGGAAAGCATTTTTGCTCTGCCGGGCATCAGCAGCATGGCACTGGAAGCGATTCGCTTTCGCGATTATCCTGTATTGCAGGCCTATGTACTTTTTACAGGCTGGCTTTTGGTATTGATAACCTTAGCGGTTGATTTGCTGATGTTTTATCTGAATCCGAAGCTGAGAGGAGGCGCTGAAGCACATGACTAAAAAAATACAGCTTAACTTCGCTATTTTTGTACTTGCGTTTATCATTCTTGGCAGTATTTTGGCTCCGCTTCTGGCAACACATAACCCCTTTGAGCCGGATATGGCTAACCGTCTGCAAAGTCCCTGTTGGCAGCATTTCTTTGGCACAGATGCTTTAGGCCGCGATATGTTCAGCCGCATTCTTTACGGTGGCAGAGCATCAATGCTGCTTACCTTGATTTCGTCGGTTTTGGCGCTTGTTTTAGGTGTTGGAGTAGGACTTTTGTGTGGCTTTTATGGCGGTAAGCTGGATATGTTTTTTACTGTGCTGAGCAATATTTTCCAGGGTATACCGGGAAGCTGCTTTATGATAGCCTTGGCCGGTATTCTCGGTCCCAGCATTTATAGTCTGGTTTTGGCTTTGGTTGTGACATCCTGGGCAGGCTTTTCGCGCATTGTGCGTGCGGAGGTGCTGCAGCTGATGGGAGAGCCGTTTATCGAAGGGCTGCGTTGTCTTGGCTGCAGTGATTTGCGAATTATTGTCCGTCATTTACTGCCCAACATTGCGAACAAGTTGCTTGTGCTGGTAACCATTCGCCTTGGCCGAGGTATATTGGCGATTGCCGGCCTGAGTTTTTTGGGCTTAGGTGTACAGCCGCCGACTCCTGACTGGAGTGTAATGATTAACGATGCTATTATGTATTATCGCAGCTCACCGCATTTGATTATAATTCCCGGTCTGTTTGTATTTTTGCTGATTTATTCTCTGAATATCATCGGAGAGCATCTGCGTGACAGCTTAGACAATCAGCTTGATGAGGTACGCAAATGGTAAAAAATCTTGTGTTAGAAAATATATCTGTAGGTTTTAAGCTGCCGCAAGGCGTATTTTATGCTGTAGATGATGTAAGCCTGAGTTTGCCCGGAGGTAATTTTACTGCGATTATCGGTGAAAGCGGTTGCGGTAAATCTGTATTGGGGCAGGCAATTTTAAATATTTTGCCGTCGGGAGTCATCAAAAAGGGTAGAGTCCTTTATAATGGCGAGCAGGTGAAGAAAATATTATCTGCTTTTGGTATTATTCCGCAAAATCCCAGTGAGTCACTGAATCCTGTACGCAAAATAGGCAAGCAGATGCAGGATATTTTGGACGTTCATAATATTGCAGATAGTAGCAATAGCTATAAAAAACAGTGCCTGCGTTTGTTCGGACTGCAGGAAGCAGAGCGTGTTCTGGCAGCGTATCCGCATGAGCTTTCCGGTGGCATGCTGCAGCGTGTATTGTGCGCTATGGCTGTCAGCAGTAAGCCGGAATGGATTTTGGCGGATGAACCTACCAAAGGCCTTGATGAACAGGTTGGCACCGTTGTCCGCAAAAATTTGCTGACGATTAAGCAGGATTTGCATTTAAGTATGCTGATTATTACGCATGATATTGCTTTGGCACAAGAGGTGTGTGATGATGTGCTGGTGATGTACGCGGGACAGGTTTTAGAGCATAATGCGGATATTTGGCACAAACCGCTGCATCCGTATACTAAAGGATTTTTGAAGGCTTTGCCAAAGAATGGTCTGCAGGTCATTCCGGGAAAGGCACCTGTGCCGGGAGAAAGCTTTACCGGATGTAAGTTTGCTACACGCTGTCCGTACTGTAAAACGCGCTGCAAGAAAGAAGTACCTGCTATGCAGCAGGTAGAAAATGCGGAAGTGAGGTGCTTTTTGTATGCTGAAGGCTGAAAATATTTCTAAAAGCTTTATTGATCGCAGCAGTGGCAAAACCTTTGAGCTTCTGCATGATGTTTCACTGGAGATTAAGGCTGGTGAAGCAGTGGCGCTGATGGGTGGCAGTGGCAGCGGCAAAAGCACGCTGGCGCGTATTTTACTGCGCCTGCTTTCTTGTGATTCCGGTAAAATATATTTTCAGGGGCAGGATATTACTAAGGTGACAGGTAAAGATTTAAGCATTTTCAGACGCAATGTGCAGTTTATCTCACAGCGTCCGGAAAGCTTTCTTGATCCGCGTCAGACCTTAGGTTCTAGTCTGCGGGAAGCATTTACTGTTTTTAATCTGCCTTATGATGAAGAAAAAATCAAAGAGATGCTTGATTTGGTAAAGCTCAATGCAGAGCTTCTGCAACGCTATCCGCATCAGGTGAGCGGCGGCGAAATTCAGCGTATCTGCCTGGTAAGAGCACTGTTGTTAGAGCCGAAGCTGCTTGTTTTGGATGAACCGACATCTATGCTGGATATTTCCGTACAGGCGCAGATTTTACATTTGCTGCGTGATATACGCAGGGAAAAGCAGCTGGCTTATTTGTTTATTACGCATGATAAACAGCTTGCGGAATGGCTTTGCGATAGAGTCTTGCATATAGAGCAGGGGCAATTAAAGTAATTCATCTAATCCAGATTATACAAATCATGATTAGATGAATTACTAGTCTGATAAAAAATCTTGGGTAAATTAGAGTTATACTTTAGTTTACCCGTTTATTTACGTTCATAGTGTCAGAATATTCACTTGACAGCAATTGAAATATATGCTATAATTTCGAACGAAATGTAATAAATGTTAAAAAATGAACTTAATAAATTCAAGCTATCAGGTGTCGAAAGACTTAATAAGTAAGCAGGTGCGAAGCCTGCGCTGTCACGCAGCTGTAAAGTGGAGCAAGCCTTAATGATGTCACTGGGAACCCGGGAAGGCAAGACTTGCGAGGAAACTGAGCCAGAAGAATTGCCTGAAGAAGTTAACGGGAGTGTACTGCGAGTGACGGGAGACTACTAGTGGATGAGTGCGTCTTTCTGTAACTGTGCAGGAGGACGTTTTTTCTTGCCGGAAAACGAATAACCAGTAATATATGGCTTTTAACCGTTGTTGCATGCGAAACTAGGACAGCTCGGCAGCGAAGGTTAAAAAATAAATTTTTTGATGAGGTGTATAAGTATGACGAAAAAGAAAAAAGCATTGGTAATGTCAGTGCTGTGCGCAGTAGCAAGCGTAGGCTTTGTGATGGGTGCAAGTGCGGAAACTATGCATGGCAATCTTGATGAGGTTGTTGTCGAAGGCAGTGCAAATGTATTGCCGGGGGGGGGATGGTCACCAAGACTGGTAACGTTGGTATCATTGGCAATAAAAATGTAATGGATGTACCTTTTTCTCAAACCAATGTTACAGCTAATGCTATAGAAACCTTTGGCGGTATGAACCAGCCTTTGGATAACATTTTGGTAAATATTCCTTCCGTGCGTCAGACAGGTACCATGCTGCATGGCGATTTTTCTGTAAGAGGTAAATCTACCAATGGTTCCTTCTTCTATCTGAATGGTGTTCCCGGTATGTTAGGTCAGTTTTTAGTTCCGACTTTTATGGCTGAGAGTATTCAGGTTACAGAAGGTCCGAATAAAGCTATTTCCGGCTCTTTCCCCACAGGTGAAGGCACCGGTGTTGCTGCAGTAGTAAACGTCGATACCAAAAAAGCACTTGATAAGCCCGTGCTCAGATATAAACAAGTATTCTCCGGTGAAAGTGGCTTAGGCGAATATCTGGATATCGGCAAAAGATTTGGTAAGAATGACGAATGGGGCGTTAGAGTAAATACAGAGATCTTAAATGGTAACCCCGGTCATTATAAAGCCAGCAAAGAGTCTTCCAGCATTTTTGCCAACATCGATCATCAGGATGCCAACAGCAAATCTAATTTGCTTGTCGGTTATCAATATTATGAAGTTGATGATGGTATGAGATGGTTTGGCTTTGATGCTAATAATGTAAAAAAAGGTCTTTTGACTCATGTTCCCTCTGCTCCGAATTCCAAAAACAATTACAGCTTCCCCGGCATGACCAAAGCCTCTGAAGGCGCATTGATGGTACTGAACCATGAGCAGGCAATTGGTCACGGAACTAAGGCCTTCTTTAACGGCGGTTGGACAAGAAGCAATTTACGTAAAAATATTACCGGTCAAAGCAGCCGTTTGACTATTCTTGATGATGCAGGCAATTATGCAGGCAAATATTTTACCAGAAGAACTCCTGTACATAAATATTATGTACAGACCGGTATCGAGAACACTTTTAAAACCGGTGAGGTTGAACATGATGTGGTTTTGGCAGTTGACAAATCCTGGTCTAAGTCCTGGACCGGTGTTGTCGGCGGTTATGGCCTGACTAACTTCCAAGGCTTAGGCGGTACCTTGGCAGGTGGCGTTAATCCTAATGAGAGCGTAAATATTCCTACCTTCAGTAATTTCCATAACAGTACAAGAACCTTCTGGGGTGTTTCTTTGTTAGATACTATGAAATTAGGTAAGGCACAGATGATGTTAGGCGTGCATAAGCATGAATCAAATGCTGTGACCTATCCGGATCCGAGTAAATCCGGTAAGACTGCAAGTGTTAAATCCAGCGCTGTTTGTCCTGCTTACGGCTTTGTTTACCAGCCTACCGATGAAGTATCCATTTATGGCAGCCATTCCGAATTCTTTGATGCAGGCGAAAAAGTCAGCGGTAGCACCGTTTATAATGCAGGTGAAATCTTAGATCCGTCTAAGAGCAAAATGGACGAAATCGGCGTTAAATACAGCAATAAGAATTTCTTGGCTACATTGGCTCTGTTCAAAAACAGAGAGTCCTCTACCTTAAACATATACGACGATAAAAAGCCTGATTGGTATTGGGTTACCAACGACGGCGAAAATGAGTATAAGGGTATTGAGCTGTCTTTCAACGGAGCTATTGCAGATAAATGGAATGCTTTTGGTGGTTTAATGTATCTTGATACAGAGAGAGTAAGAACCAATAAAGGCACCTATGATGGTTACAGAGTAAGCGGTATTCCAAGATTCAATGCTGTTGCCGGCTTGCAATATAAACCGAATAATGATTTGTCACTTTTGGCAAGAGCCGTATATGTTGGTCCTACTCCTATTTTCCCGGCAAGCAATGCGATTGAATGGGAAGTTCCTTCTTATACTACTTTTGATGCAGGCGTTAATTACAAGACACAAATTAATAAAATGCCTGTTACATTGAGTGCTATGTGCTATAATTTGACTGGTAAAGATTATTGGATTGCTTATGGTTCCGGACTGCATTTGTCCAGCCCCAGAACCTTCATGCTGTCCGCTCAATTTGATATTTAATTTATGATGTTTAAGAGGGCGGTGTTACTGCCCTCTTTTTAAAATTACATAGTTTTGGTAGTGTTATGAAAAAAATATATTGTATTATTGCTCTTATATTACTCGTTCTTGCGAGCGGTTGTGGCAAGCAGGAAGATATTAAGGAATCTGCGATTAATAAAGATAATGATACAGTGATTCTTGCAGGCTATCGTCAGCTTGCTCCCGGTAATAAGGATGCCTATTATTGCAGCAGTTCATTAGGTGTTTGGGAGCCTTTGATTACTAAGGATAAGGATAATAAGCCTGCACCTTGTCTGGCGCAAAGCTGGGAGATGCAGGACAATGGTAAAATTTGGATTTTTCATCTGCGTAAAAATGTCCTGTTTCATAACGGAACAAAATTTAATGCGGATTCGGTGATTGCTAATTTTGACCGGATGAAAAAAGGTGTTAAGCGTTCAACCTTTTATGGCTTGAATATAGATGCATTCTATCCTTCACTGGTGAAATATGAAAAAATAGATGAGTATACTGTTAAACTGACCTTTAAAGAAGCGAATATTAACGAACTGTATAAGATGACGGATTTCGGCAGTCCGATTTATGCTCCGGAATGCTTCGCTGAAGATGGTAATTTTAAAACCTTCGCAATAGGCACCGGACCGTATAGAATAATAGAAAATAAACTGAACAGTCATGTTAAGATAGAGCGTTATGATAATTATTGGGGTGAAAAGGGCAAAATAAAAACATTTATTGTGCGCAAAATACCTAATACGGATACACGTTATGCTGCATTAAAATCCGGCGAAATTGACGGCGTAACCGATTTGAATGCAATACCGCCTTTTTTAGCGGAAGAACTGAAAAAGGATAGCAATTTTGTTGTTTATAAAAATAAATCGACGATGGTACGCTATCTGGCATTAAATGGTACTAAATTTCCTTTTAATGATGTCAGGATGAGGCAGGCTGTAAGTCTGGCAATTGATAGGCAGGATTTAGTTAATGCTCTATATATGGGCTATGCCATACCGACTGTTAACATTTTGAATTATTGCAGTCCGGGATATAAAGAGTTTCCAGTAAGGCATGACTTGCAAGAAGCGAAACGTCTTGCACATGAGGTGCTTGGAGATAAGCGTGTAGAGATTGTTTACGGAATTAACGGAGCGGAGCCTTTGCAAAAAGGCGAAGCAGAAATTATTGCTTATTGGCTGAAAGATATTGGCTTAGATGTTAAAATAAGAGTATTGGAATATGCAACCTTATTAAAAATGATACGGAAAGGAGAGTGTAATATAGTTCGTTTGCAAAAGGGTTTGGCTAACGGAGATCCGTATACCGCCTTGTATCCCTTTGTAATGCCTGACGGAGCGTTAAACAAGAACAATAGCGTTGCGTATGAAAATAATGAAATTGTTGAATTGATGAACGAGGTTAAGCATACTACGGATGAGCAGAAACGACGCGAGATATTCAATAGAATACAAGAAATTGCTGTTGAAGAGCAGCCGGTAGTTCCTTTGTTCAACGATATGGCAATTGCTGCGACCAGCAGTCGTATAAAAAATTACGGTGCCATCAATAAAATTGAATTTGTAACAGATGATGAGTAAAATTTGTAATGATATATTATGAAGAGAGGAATGCTCTATGAACCAATATTATCAGGATAACATGCTTTTGGGCATGAACCCTTCAAGTTATCTGCATCGCTACGCCGTTAACGGCAAGGTGTCTGGAAATCTTGCCTGCATCAGCGAAATAAAAAATGCTGCCGTGGTTTTATACAGTCCGTGCGGCTGCGGCTTTCATTACCGCTGTCATGTGCGCAGCGGCCAAAGCCCGGTTTATGAGCTGGAATGTGCGGATTTGCGCAACAATGATGTAATTTTCGGCGGCGAGCAAAAGCTTACTGCTTTACTGCAAAAGGTGGAACGTGAGCAGCAGCCGGAGATTATTTTTCTGCTGCCTTCCGTGGTGTCGGATATTATCAATGATGATTTGGCTGGCTTGGCCTGCAGCCTGCAGCCGCAGTTTAAAGCGAAGCTTGTGCCGATTACGTCGCAGGTTTTTTCGCATATGGACAAGAGCAACGGCCGCAAGGTTTTGCGTGAAAAGGCTTGCCAAAAGCAGAAGCAAAAGTTTTCTTCCAGTGCGGTCTATCCCGGTTGTGGTTATGTAGAGGTGATGGATGCGCTGGTTGAGCAAGTTATGGAGCCTCAAAGCGTAGAGCCGCTGAGCGTAAATATCGAAGCCTTTGTCTGGGGCTATAATGGTGAGGATAAGCTGCAGGGCATGAGCGATATGCTGCAGAAAATGGGAATTACCGTTAATGCTTATCTGCCTGCCGCTGATTTGCAGACAATCAAAAAGGCTCCGCAAGCAGCGCTGAATATAGTACGTCGCAAGAAGTGGGCGTTGGCGATGGAGCAAAGCTTTGGCACGCCGTTTCTGCATGTTGCCGATATGCAGGAATGGCATGGCATAGAAGGCATCAGCGATTTATACAGGCAAATAGGAAAAATGCTTGGCTGCGAGAATGCTGTTGAACGCGTGCTGCAGGAAGAATATGAACGGGTTGCCGCCCGTTATCAGGAGCTGCGCGCAGAATTTGCCAAGTATAAGTTTTGCTTAATTGCGCATGGTATTGCATATTTGCCGGATGCTTTGCGTGTTTATCAGCAGGATTATGGTCTGCCGATTACGAAAATATGCATTATCATGAATCCTTCCTACCAGGCGGAAACCGGTTTGGATGATGCAATGATGCAGAGATTTAAGGACAGAATTGAGCTTGCTAAGGCTGAGTATGGCTGTGATGCGCAAGTTTTATTGGAGCCTTCGGAGAATGCTTTGCGTGAGGCTGCGCAGAGCTGTGATTTTGTTATCTGCAATGGTCATCCGCGCTATGCTGCTTTGGATGTTCCCGTGCTTTATAATTTGTTTGACCGCTCGGTGTGGAATTATCAGGGCTTTGTGGATATTATGGAAGAGGTTTGGCAGATGCTGCAGCAACCGCAGCGAACAGGCAGCAGTCTTTTGCTGAGCAAGCTGGCCTATGACCCGGTATTTTATCCGATGCGCGAGGCTGATAAAGACAGTAAAGCATCACGCGAACTGTATAGCAGAGTATGGAGGCAGAGAAAATAATGAAACCATTAAGTAGCTGTGCGTTGTTTGGTGCTGTACGTGCTCTTGGCGGTATTAAGGATGCCTTAATCCTGCAGCATTCCGTTGTCGGCTGTCAGTGGGGCAGTCTGACATTCAGATATGCAGGCAAGCCTTATGATGTACGTCAGGCCTCTGATGTTATCTATGATGAAGATGTTGTTAATGGCGGTGAGAAGGTCTTGCGCAAGGCTTTGCAGGAGGCAGAGCGTATTTTTGCACATTGCGGTGCGGTATTTGTAGTCAGCGGCTGCGTGCCGAATATGATCGGCGATGATGTAGACGGTATTTTGGCTACTACCGAAGGCTCACAAAAATTATTGCATGTAAAAGCGCCCGGATATGCAGGGAATATTGACAGCGGTGTGGAAACAGCTTATTTAGCGTTGCTGCCCTTGCTCCGAGCCGCGGAGAAAAAAGAAGCTGCCACGATAAATATTTTTGGCATAATGAACGATGATCCTTATGCTGATAATGATTTGGAAGAGCTGAAAAAATTTTTAGGTTCCAAGGTTAAAATTAACTGCGCACTGCAGGATTGCAGTTTGCGTGATATTGCAGCAATGCCGCAGGCAGAGCTGAATATCTGCTTTGGCTATGGCGAGCCGTTGGCGAAGAAAATGCAGGAAAAATTTGGCGTGCCGTATATCAATTGCGCTTATCCCTATGGTGTGGCAGGTATGCAGAAGTTTTTGCGAAAATTAGGCGCAGCGTTGAAGGTTGATTTTGCTGAAGAATTGTCTGAACTGGAAACTGCTGCGAAAAAGCTCGTTTATCGCAGTGCCGATTATCTGGTGAATTTGTATCAGCTGCCGGTGGCTTTGGCTACGGACAAGGCACATTTAGCGGGCTTACAGAGCTTTTTTGCCGAAGAACTGGGCATGCGCGTTGTTATTGCAGAGGACACTGCGGAATTTAGCTTGGATAAAATGGCAGAGGCTACAGCAAAGCACAAGCCTGTATTGTTTTGCGGTTCTTCATTCTTAAAGAAATTGGCGGATGAACAGCAGGTGCCGTTAGTGCGCTGTGCTTATCCTGCCTTTGACCGGTTGTGCTTTACCGATAATACGCTGATTGGAGTGCGTGGTGCTGCCTTGCTCATTGAGCAGATTGTTAACGGTGCCTTGCAGCAGCAATATAAAACAGATGGCCGATATGCCGGCTTGCGTGAAAGTATTTGTGAGGTAAATCATGAGTGAGCTTGAAACACATCCCTGTTTTACAGCTAAATGCAGCGATTACGCCCGTATTCATCTGCCTGTGGCACCTAAATGCAATATGCAGTGTAATTATTGTCTGCGCAAATACAGTTGTGTAAATGAAAGCCGTCCCGGCGTCGTGGCAAGGGTTATGGTACCGGAGGATGCAGTCGAGTGGTATCTGCAGATGAAGGACAAGGTGCCGAAGCTGACGGTAGCAGGCATTGCCGGCCCCGGCGATGCACTGGCCAATTGGGCAACGGTCAGCAGAACGCTGAGCATGATTCGTGAGGTTGATAAGGATGTGTTCTTCTGCCTTTCGACTAACGGCCTGTATTTGCCGAAGTATGCCAAGGAGATAGCAGCCTTAGGTGTTGATTATGTTACGGTAACGGTGAATGCAATTACCAGCAATACAGGGGCGCATATTTACAGCTTTATCAATGATGACGGTAAAAAATATGTCGGCGAAGAGGCTGCTGCACTGCTGCTAGAAAGACAGATAGAAGGATTGCAGTTGCTTGGTGAATACGGCGTGAAGGTGAAGATAAATACGGTGGCGATACCCGGCGTGAATATACAGGAAATCCCGGCAATTGCCAGACGTATGGCTTTGCTGGGAGCGAAGCTGCAGAATATTTTACCGATGCTGCCGGTGGAGGGAACCGGCTTTGCGCATCTTGCGGAGCCTGCGGCCGAAGAAATTATGCAGCTGCGTAATGTTTGTAAGCAGTGGATGCCGCAGATGCAGCATTGCAACCGCTGTCGGGCAGATGCCGTGGGCGCGTTGGCTAATCCCTGCATTATAGAAGAAAGCTGAAATTGAAAATCCGTGTAAACAGAAGTCTGACTTTGGTTTACACGGATTTTTAGCTTTAATATGACATTTAATTTGACGGCCTTTGCTGCACTTGCTACAATTAAATTTAGAATAGTTTATTTGTTGAGGGAGAAGTAAATGGATTGTACTGCGATTATTTTGACAATCGGGATTATTTTTGCAGCGTCGTTTTTTTCTACTGTTTCCGGCTTTGGCTTCGCTTTGGTGGCTATGCCTGTGCTTACACTGGTGATGTCGGTAAAAGCGGCGGTTATTTTTGTGCTGCTGTTGAATTTGGTCCTGCGGGCGATTACTATGTACAGAGTGCGCGACGGCTTTGATAAAGAAACCGTTATTTTGACGACATTGGGAAGCGTTGTTGGCATGGTTCCCGGAAGCTGGGTGCTGAAGGTATTGCCTGCGGCACAGCTAGAGGTGTTTTTAGGAGCGGTGCTTGTGGTAGCCACAGTTTTGCTTAGCTTGCAATGTACGTTGCCGATAAGAAATAAAACCTGCGGACGTTTTGGTGCGGGAATAT
>UMBJ01030819.1_pt1 | contig 11841 bp, 7 predicted proteins | sample 1963961 | NCBI WGS metagenome assembly UMBJ01 (sample SAMEA4835941, study PRJEB28245) | human gut metagenome | biome: gut microbiome; material: fecal sample | place: Denmark | collected 2008 | reverse complement strand
CTGTGCAAGCACCTGCACCTGCCGGTGCAGTGCGGCTCCGATGAACTGCTGAAGAAGATGAACCGCCACTACACGGTGGAGCAGTACATGGAGCTGATCGAATACGCTCGCAAAACGGTGCCCGGCATCACCTTTTCCAGTGACATCATCGTTGGCTTCCCCGGCGAGACCGAAGCGGACTTTGTAAAGACGCTGGAACTGGTGCAGAAGGTGGGCTATATGCAGCTGTTCACCTTTATCTATTCCAAGCGCACCGGCACCAAGGCTGCCGAAATGCCGGACCCCACCCCCCGTAAGGAAAAGACCGACCGCATGACCCGCCTGCTCAAGGTGCAGGACGAGATCGCCATGGCGCTGGTCAAGGCGCAGGTTGGTCAGACTGTGAAGGTACTGGTAGAGGGCTTTGGCCGCAATGAGGGCACCCTCTCCGGCCGTCTGGACAACAACCTGACGGTGGAGTTCACGGCAGACGCTTCCCTGATGGGCAGCTATGCCAACGTACATCTCACGGGCGCACGGGCGACTGTGCTGCTGGGTGAGCTTGCCTGAGTGATTCCGGGGCAGTGCCCCTGAACGTATAAAATAAGAAGGAGACCATTCAAATGGATTGCATTGATCTTTTCAAGCGCGCAGCCGTTGCGCTGCAGACCGATAGCCGCTACCTCGTTCTGGATCAGACCCGCAAGGCAAACGATAAGGACGAAGAGCTGCAGAACCTGATCGGCGAGTTCAACCTCGCCCGCATGGATCTGAACAATGAGATCGGCAAGAGCGAGCGCAACGATGCCCGCATCGCCGAACTGAACGAAAAGGTGAACAGCCTGTACGGCCAGATCATGGGCAACGAGGGCATGGTGGCTTACAACGAGGCCAAGCGTGACTGCGAGAACCTCGTGAACTATATCGATGCCATCATCAACACTGCCATGAATGGCGGCGACCCCATGACGGTACAGGAGCCTTCTGCTTCCTGCACCGGCAGCTGCTCCACCTGCGGCGGCTGCCACTAAAACCGGCAAAAACAAAACGCGGCTGTGCAAAACAGACCGCGTTTTGTTTGCAAAAGCGGTTACAAGCCGCAAACTTGTGCACAGAACCATAGAACGGGAGAGAGGGTAAACCATGGCAGAGCTGTCGCCCATGATGCAGCAATATCTTGAGATCAAAAAACAACATAAGGACGAAATTCTGTTTTACCGCATCGGCGATTTTTATGAGATGTTCTTTGACGATGCCCTGACGGCATCCAAGGAACTGGATCTGACCCTGACCGGCAAGCAGTGCGGCATGGAAGAGCGGGCACCCATGTGCGGCGTGCCCTTCCACAGCTACGAGGGCTATGTGGCGCGGCTGATCGCCAAGGGCTACAAAGTAGCCATCTGTGAGCAGGTGGAAGACCCGGCCAAGGCCAAGGGCCTTGTCAAGCGGGACATCATCCGCGTGGTCACACCCGGCACGGTCATTGAGAGCAGTATGCTGCAGGATGACCGCAATAACTATATTGCCAGTATCTTCCTCAAAGGAAAGAAAGCAGGTTTGTGCTTTGCGGATGTCTCTACCGGTACGGCCCATATCACAGAGCTGAATGCAGACAAGATCGCCCCGGCGGTCATTACGGAGCTGTGCCGCTACCATCCCAGCGAAGTACTGATGAATCCGGGTCTGCTGGACTGCCGCGAGGTGACGGCGTACATCAAAAAGAATATGACTTGTTCGGTGGAGCTGATCGAAGAGGAGCGCTATGCACCGGGCCTTGTGACGGCATCGCTGGAAAACCAGTTTGGCCGCGACTGGGCGCAGACCACCGGCATTGCAGCGGACGGCCTTGTGCGCTTTGCCATGGCGGCACTGCTGGAATATCTGCACGATACCCAGATCAAGGGCGTGGAACGTCTGAAAACGGTCATAACCTATAATAAGGCCCAGTTCATGCGTCTTTCGCCCGTGACCCGCGCCAATCTGGAGCTGACCGAGACGCTGCGCGGCCGCGAAAAGCGGGGCACGCTGCTCTGGGTGCTGGATAAGACCAGTACATCTATGGGCAAGCGTATGCTGCGCAGCTGGATCGAGCAGCCGCTTATTTCCAGTGCACTCATCAACCACCGCCTGAACGCTGTGGAGAGCCTTGTCAAGCAGACCATGGCCCGCGGCGACCTGACCGAAGAGCTGGGTTACATTGCGGATATGGAACGCCTGATGACCCGCACGGTTTACGGCTCTGCCACACCCAAGGAGATCTATACGCTGGCCCAGACCTGCGACCGGCTGCCCGGCCTGCGCAGGCTGGCTGAGGCCTGCGGCTGCCCGGAGCTTGCTGAACTGGCAGTACAGATCGATCCGTTGGAGGACATCAAGGCCCGTATTTATGCGGCGGTGGACCCGGAAGCACCCTCTACCCTCAAGGATGGCGGTGTCATTGCCAAAGGCTACCATGCCGAGGTGGACGAGCTGCGTTCCATCCGCGACAATACCAAGGGCGTTCTGGCGCAGCTGGAAGCCCGCCTGCGGCAGGAGACCGGCATCCCCAAGCTGAAGATCGGCTATAACCATGTGTTTGGCTACTTCATCGAGGTAAGCAACTCCTATAAGAGCATGGTGCCGGAGACCTACATCCGCAAGCAGACCCTGACTTCCGGCGAACGCTACATCACGCAGGAACTGAAAGAGCTGGAAAGCAAGATCTTAGGTGCCCACGAACGGCTCATCACGCTGGAGCACCGCCTGTTCAGCGAACTGCTGGAAAGCATCAGCGCTCAGCTGGACCGCATCCAGCGCACGGCCAATGCGGTGGCCCAGCTGGATGTGCTCACGGCGCTGGCGCAGGTGGCAGCGGAAAACAACTACTGCCGTCCCATCGTGGACGACAGTGACGAGCTGACCATCACCGAGGGCCGTCACCCTGTGGTGGAGCAGATGCTGAAAGGCAGCCTGTTTGTGCCCAATGATACCACCCTGAACTGTGGTGCAGACCGCTGCCTGATCATCACCGGCCCCAACATGGCAGGTAAATCCACGTACATGCGCCAGAATGCACTGATCGCGCTGATGGCGCAGATCGGCTCCTTTGTACCGGCTTCCAGCTGCCATGTGGGTGTGGTGGATGCCATTTTCACTCGCATCGGTGCGTCGGACGACCTGTCTGCCGGTCAGTCCACCTTTATGGTGGAGATGACCGAGGTAGCGGAGATCCTGAAAAATGCCACCGCCAAAAGCCTTGTGGTGCTGGACGAGATCGGCCGCGGCACTTCCACCTTTGACGGTATGAGCATTGCCCGCGCCGTAGTGGAGCACATTGCAGACCCCGCCAAGGGCCTTGGCTGCAAGACTCTGTTTGCCACCCACTACCACGAGCTGACCGAGCTGGAAGGCGGCGTGGACGGCGTAAAAAACTACAATATTGCAGTAAAAAAACGCGGCGAGGACATCACCTTCCTGCGCCGCATTGTGCGCGGCCCGGCGGATGACAGCTACGGCATCGAGGTGGCAAAGCTGGCAGGCCTGCCCGGCAGTGTGACCCGCCGCGCCCATGAGGTGCTGCGCGCGCTGGAAGCAACTGCACCTAAAAATAAAGTAGAGCAGATGGATTTTGATGCCCTGCAGGAGTATAACTCTCCGGCTGTGCCCAGCGAGATGATGGACAAGCTGGAAGCTCTGGATGTGGAAACACTCACCCCCATTGAGGCGTTGAACTTCCTCTACGAGCTGAAAAAGACCCTGAAGGGCAGCCTGAACAGATGAAACTGCTCTACCTGACCCAGACCATACAAGGAGGGAAAACACCATGGCAGTGATCCATGTTCTGGATAAGCACACAGCCGAGCTGATCGCAGCCGGTGAGGTGGTCGAGCGTCCGGCATCCGTTGTTAAGGAGCTGCTGGAAAACTCCATTGATGCCGGTGCCACGCAGGTGACCGTCAGCATTGAATCCGGCGGTGTCAAGCTGATCGAGATCAGCGATAACGGCACCGGCATCGAGGCAGAATATATCTCCACGGCGTTTATCCGCCACGCCACCAGCAAAATTGAAACACCGGACGATCTGACCAACATCCATACGCTTGGCTTCCGCGGTGAAGCACTGGCATCCATTGCCAGCGTGGCCCGTGTAGAGCTGACCACCCGAACCGAGGTGGACGAGTTTGCCACGGTCTACCGCATTGAGGGCGGGGAAGAGGTCTCCCGTGAGCCGGGTGCCAGAGCTGTGGGCACCACCATCCGGGTAAAGGATCTGTTTTACAACACGCCTGCCCGCATGAAGTTCCTCAAAAAGGACTCCTCCGAGGGCACCTTTGTGTCGGATACAGTTACCCATGTAGCGCTCAGCCACCCGGAAGTCAGCGTCAAGTTCATCCGTGAGGGCAAGCTGCAGTATGTCACGCCCGGCGACGGCCAGCTGCGCGGTGCAGCCTATGCGGTGCTGGGCCGGGAGTTCAGCCGGGACCTCATTGAGCTGAAAAATCAGGAGGGCGTGTACCGCATCACCGGTCTGATTACCCCGCCCAAAAGCTGCCGCGCCAGCCGAAGTATGCAGCATTTTTACATCAATGGCCGCTATGTGCGCAACCGCACCATGATGGCCGGTATGGAGATGGCGTTCAAGGGCACCATGATGCAGGGCAAGTTCCCGGGCGGCATTCTGCTGCTGGAAATGCCGGCCGACCTTGTGGATGTCAATGTGCATCCGGCCAAGATCGAAGCCCGCTTTGCCCGCGAAAATGATGTTTTTGATGTGGTGTATCATGCCGTCAAGCTGGCATTGGCTCAGCCCGGCACTGGTGAACGGCTTTTTACCTTTGAAGCAGACAAAGAAGAAGAAAAAGCTGAAGATTCAAAAAAAGACGCTGATATAATTAAAAATGATGTAAAGAATAATAACTTTACGGGCCTTTCTGCGATCATTCGGGGACAGGCAGACCCGGGCGTTCTGCCACAGCAGCACTGGGAACCGGCAAAACCCGCCGCAGCACCGCAGCAGCCTGCCCCGGCTGCTGCAATGCAAATACCGACAGCACCCAGTGTGCCGCGCTGGAAAGGCAGTGCTCAGAACGAGGATATGCTGGATCCGTTCGTGACCCTTCACAGCCCGAAGCTGGAAACGACAAAGGCACCAGAGCCGTTCCGTGCGGCGGCAAGTGAAACGCAGCTGGATGTGGAACCGGAATTTGGTGAGACAAAACTGCATTCGCCTCAGGACCATATGGCAGCGTGGAACCCTGCGCAGGAAGCACCAAAGGAAGAACCTGAGAGTGCACCCTGTGCAGAAACAGAACCGGATGCGCCGGAAGCGGCAGAACAGGAAACTGTACTGGCCGAGCCGGAACAGATGAACTTTGATCCGACGGCGGATCAGCCGGAACCGCTGCGCTATGTGGGCGAGGTGTTCAGAACATATATCCTTGCAGAACGCGGCGACGAGCTGTGCCTGATCGATAAACACGCTGCCCACGAGCGCCAGCTGTACGAAAAACTAGCCGCGAACTATGGCAATGTGCCCAGCCAGATGCTGCTGGAGCCTGCTGCCATCGACCTTGCTGCGGAGGAAAAGCAGGCCCTGCTGGATAACATTCCTCTGCTGGAAAATGCGGGCCTTGAGATCGCGGACTTTGGCGGCAATACCGTGGTGCTGCGCGCGGTGCCCGCAGATGTGGAGCCGCAGAATGCCGAAAGCCTGCTGGTGGAGATCGCAAATAAGCTGCTCAAGGGCGGCCATGATGCGCTGAACGAGCACACCGAGTGGGTGCTGCATTCTATCTCCTGCCGTGCAGCCATCAAGGCGGGGGACAAGTCCTCGCCGCAGGAACTGCTGGCGCTGGCCGAAAAGATCCTTTCCGGCGAGGTGCCGCCGTTCTGCCCGCATGGCCGCCCCTGCGTACTCAAATTGACCCGGAAGGAGCTGGAAAAGCAGTTTGGACGCATCGTATAAACATCCCGTGGTGGCCGTCGTCGGCCCTACCGCAACCGGAAAGACAGCGCTGGGCGTAGAACTTGCAAAACATTTTTCCGGCGAGGTCATCAGCTGTGATTCCATGCAGATCTATAAAGGTCTGGACATAGGCACGGCAAAGGTGATGCCGGAGGAGACCTGCGGTATCCCGCATCACGGCGTGGATATCCTTACACCGGACAAGGCTTTCAGCGTGGCAGACTTTACCGCCATGGCCGGAAAGCTGGAAGAAGAGATCTCTGCCCGGAAGAAGCTGCCCATCCTTGTGGGCGGCACAGGGCTGTATGTTCAGAGCTTTCTGTATGGGGTGCGCTTTACAGAGGAAAAAGCACCTGCCGGTCTGCGGGAGCAGCTGGCGGCGGAACTGGTTGCAAAAGGCGGTGCTGCCATGTACGAAGAACTGAAGCAGGCCGACCCGGAAGCTGCTGCGGCTATCCACCCGAACAATCAGGTGCGGGTGCTGCGCGCACTCGAACATTATCGTGCCACCGGCAAAAAGCTGAGCGAACAGAAGGCGGAGTCTCTCCCACCGGAGCGGCCCTACCGCAGCCTGATCCTCGGTCTGGATTTCCCAGAGCGCGCGGTACTTTACCGCCGCATTGACCTGCGTGTGGACAAAATGCTGGAAGCGGGCCTTATAAAGGAAGCGGAGCATGTCTGGCAGAACCGGGAAAGCTTCCGCACGGCAGCGCAGGCCATCGGATACAAGGAGTTCTTTCCGTATTTTGAGCAGACGGCTCCACTGGAAGCCTGCACGGAAAAGCTCAAGCAGGCGTCCCGCAACTATGCCAAGCGCCAGTTGACCTGGTTCCGCCATATGGACGGTGTGGTCTGGCTGGATGCCGGTGCACCGGATGCAGTGCAGACTGCCATCCGCAAAACTAGCGAATTTTTAGCGAAAGGATGATCGATATGCCGGATGAGACCCAGAAGGAACGCCATGCGCCGCATGTGCTTACAACTCTGGCAGGCGTGCTGATCGCGTTTCTGCTGCTGGCAGCAATTTATGTGGTGTATCAGGCCGCACATATCCTGTTCCCGCAGAATGTTTATGAGACTGCGCTGCCTGCGGTCATTTCGGATACGGTGGAAGCCGACGGAGTTCTGCTGTTCGACGAAAGCTATGTGGCAGGCAGCGGAAACCTTGGATATCTTGCTGCCGACGGCGAGCGCGTTTCAGCGGGCACCGCAGTGGCAGAGGTGTACAACAACGCTTCGCAGGCTTCGCTGCGCCTGCAGCTGAACCAGCTGAATGATCAGATCGACCTGCTGCAGAAATCGCAGAACACTTCTGCGCTGCAGCTGGATACCCTTTTAAAAGAACGTTCTTCTGCGCTGTATGACCTGCTGGATACGCTGGACGACAGCGATTATGAAGCGGTGGATGATGATGCAAATGCCTACCTGCTGGCCCAGAACAAGCTCTGGGTGGTAACGGGCGAAGCTGCAAACTTTACCGATCAGATCACTGCGCTGGTCCAGCAGTCCCAGAGCGTGCAGGCGCAGCTGGGCAGCCCGGCGCAGATCACTGCACCGCAGACCGGCTATTTTGTGCGCTCTTCCAGCAGCGGACGGCTCAATGCCAGTGCCGATGATATCCTTGCACTGAACGCACAGGAGCTGCAGGGCTATCTGCAGTCCGACCCAGTGTTGGCACTGGACGGCTGCGCCGGTAAGATTGTGGCAGGGTTCACATGGCGATATGTGGGCGTGTGCACTGCAAAGCAGGGCGAAAAGCTGCTGGGCCAGAACGGCAAGCCGCTGAGCACAGCGGTGGAGATCAGCTTCCCGGGTCAGGTGGAGAACAGCCTCAAGGCCACCGTCACCGAGGTGGAGATCGATCAGGACAGCGGCCTTGCCCGCTTTGTGCTTGCCTGCAACTCCATCAACGGCGATGTGCTTTGCCTGAACCGGGCTGCAGCACGCATCTCGGTAGGAGAGCGCAGCGGCCTGCGGGTGCCTGCTGCGGCTGTGCACTATTTAAAAGAGGATGGCACCGAGGCACAAACACAGGGCGAAAACTACATTCCCGGTGTGTACGTGAAACTTGGCAACATTGCCCGCTTCTGTCCGATCGACCCGGTGGACGCAGACCATCCACTCATCACGGACGGCGATTACATCCTTGTTCTGCCCGAAGGGACCGAGGGCTCGGTCAGCAAGGTGAGGCTTTATGACGAAATAATCGTTTCCGGACAAAATTTGTATGATGGAAAGCTTTTGTAGTTATTGACATCTGAGGCAAAAAATCCGATAATAGATAAAGCTATTATTTGCATCTATTTGCAAAGAACGCCAGGCAGCGCCATGCTGCCCGAATGAAAGGAGCAGATTGTATGTCTTTGCTTGACAGCATTAAGAAAGGTCTGTTTGACCAGGAAGACGATTACGAGGATCAGTACATTGACGATGGCCCCCAGATGGTAAACAATAACAATGGCATCGGCCTTGGTGCTGACGACGAAAATGAAGAGCCTGTTGAGGGTGCCAAGAAGAACGGCAAGGTGGTCAACATCAATGCCACCACTCAGCTCAAGGTCGTTCTGGTCAAGCCTGAGCGTTTTGAGGATGCCAGTACCATTGCTGACCACCTGAACAACAAGCGCACCGTGGTGCTCAATCTGGAGTCCACCAACAAGGAAGTGTCCCGCCGTCTGGTGGACTTCCTGTCCGGTGTTGCATATGCAAACAATGGCCAGATCAAGCGCGTGGCCAACAGCACCTTCATCATCACTCCGTACAACGTGGATATCATGGGTGATCTGCTGGACGAGCTGGAGAACAATGGCGCGTTCTATTGATCCGCAGCCCAAGGCGGCGCGCGGGTTCATCCCTGCGCGTACCGATGAAGAACGCTATCTCATGCGCCATATCGAGGACTTGGCCCACACGGCCTTTTCCCGGGACATTGCGCGGTATTCGGCTTTCCTGAGTGACCGCGAGCAGGACTTGGCCCGCGCGGCACTGGGCCGTGCCGGTGTGCAGGAGGGCTTCCGGTTTGAGGGCGGCTGGCTGAATGCGGAGCGCAGGGTGCTCTGTATCGAGCCGGAGTATAGCTGCGGCGAAGCACCCATCTGCTGTGTGCGGCTGCAGTGCCGTGCACAGGCGGGGGCTGCGCTGCCCGCCCACAAGGATTACCTGGGCAGTCTGATGGGCCTTGAGCTGCGGCGCGAGGCGCTGGGAGATATCGTTCTGCCAGAGAATCAGCCGGGCACAGCTTATGTGTTTGCGCTGGAACCGGCAGCACAGCTGATCTGCCGGGAACTGTTTCAGGCTGGACACACGGAGCTGACCACGGAACTGCTGACGCTGGACGAGGTGCCGCAGTTTCCGCAGGCGGAGCGTGAGATGCACAGTGCAACGGTATCGTCCCTGCGGCTGGACGCTGTGCTGGCAGCTATGCTGCACTGCAGCCGAGGACAGGCTTCGGAACTGATTGAGGCGGGCAGGGTGGAGATCAACCACCTGCCGGCGGATAAACCTCATGCGCAGGTATATGAGGGCGATGTGTTCACGGTGCGCGGCAAGGGCCGCTTCAACCTGACTGCACTGCCCGGCAAAAGCAGAAAAGATCGGTCAATCATCGAATTTTTTCAATATTAAAAGCAACGGGAGGAAATGACTATGCTGACTCCGCAGGATGTCCGTTCTGTGCAATTTGAGAAAAACCTCCGCGGCTACCGCACAGAGGACGTAGACCGTTTTCTGGATAAGGTGGAAGAACAGCTGCGGGACGACGATGCGCAGGCGGAACAGCTTCGCAAGCAGATTGCGGACCTGACTGCTGAAAACCAGAAGCTGCACGATGAACTGAAGAGCTTTGAGGCAGATGGTGAAATGCTCAAGAGCGCGCTGATCAATGCACAACGCATGGGCGAAAATGTCATCCGCGAAGCAAACCAGAAAGCAGAAGAGATCATCCATCGTGCAAATCTGCGCGGTGATGATATCATCCGCGATGCCAACGAACTGCTGCAGAAGGCAAACGACCGTGCAGACGAGATCGAGAACGAAGCAAACGAGAAGCGCCTTGCAGAGGAGCGCGAGTATGACCGCGTGCGTCTGGAAGTGACCCGCTTCAAGTCTGATGTGCTCAACCTGTACCGCAGCCATGTGGAGTCGCTGAGCCGTCTGCCGGAGTTCCAGAAGGAAACGGCTGCACAGGATGCCGAACAGGCAGAGCCTGCTGCAGAGGAAAGTGAGCCTGCCGCTGCAGCCCAGCCGCAGGCAGCGGACGTGCAGGAGCCGGAAGCAGAGCCTGCAGAGCCTGCACAGGAAGATGCAGAACCTGCTGCCGTTGTTGAAAATGACGACGACAAGGCAGCTGACAGCAGCGAGGATTTCTGGGCAAAGGATGAGAGCCAGCTCAAGCTGGACCCGCCGCCCGCGCCTCCTGCTGATTTTAAGCCGGACGAGCCGGACTACGATGCTTTTCAGGGTGTCAAGTTCAGCGAGTAAGGCAACCCCATAAGGAAATATAGAGGAGAGTGTAAACCATTGGCTAAGAACAAATCGCAGTACGATAGTACTCTGAACCTGCCCAAGACCCTGTTTGAAATGCGTGCCGGCCTGCCCAAGAAGGAGCCGGTCATGCTGAAGGATTGGGACGACAACGACCTGTACAATCAGCTCATGAAGCACAACGAGGGCAAGCCGCAGTTCATCCTGCACGACGGCCCTCCGTACGCAAACGGTAATATCCACATGGGTACTGCCCTGAACAAGATCATCAAGGATATCATTATCCGCGATAAGAACATGGAGGGCTTTCAGGCTCCCTATGTGCCCGGCTTTGATACCCACGGCCTGCCAATCGAGCTGAAGGCTCTGTCCTCCGTCGGTGATAAGAAGAAGGACATTTCCAAGCTGGAACTGCGCCAGATCTGCGAAAAGTTTGCTACCGAGCACATCGATATCATGAGCGACCAGTTCAAGCGTCTGGGCGTTATCGGCGATTTCGAGCATCCGTATCTGACCCTGAAGCCTGAGTTCGAGGCACGCCAGATCGAGATTTTTGGCGAGATGGCAAAGAAGGGCTACATCTACAAGGGCCTGAAGCCCGTGTACTGGTGCCCGGACTGCCGCACGGCTCTGGCAGAGGCCGAGATCGAGTACGGCGAGGACGACTGCGATTCCATCTTCGTGCGTTTCCACGTCTCTCAGGATCCCAACGGTGTGCTGGCAAAGCACGGCATCCCGATGGACAAGACCTACTTCGTCATCTGGACCACCACCACTTGGACTCTGCCCGCTAACGAGGCAATCTGCCTGAACGGCCAGTTCGAGTACTCCTTCGTCAAGATCGGCGATGAGTTCCACATCATGGCCACCGAACTGGTCAAGAGCGTCATGGATGCCTGCCACATCGAGAACTACGAGATTGTGGGCGAGCCGGTCCCCGGTACCGAGTTCGAGCTGATGCGCTACAACCACGTCTACCTGCCCAAGGAAGGCTGGGTCATTCTGGGCGATCACGTCACGTTGGAAAGCGGTTCTGGCTGCGTCCATACCGCAGGCGGCCACGGCGTGGACGACTTCAACGTCTGCCAGAAGTATCCGCAGGTGCCCATCACCGTCCCCGTGGACGATGGCGGCTATCTGACCGAGCTGGCCGGCAAGTATGCGGGTCAGCGCGTGTGGGCTGCCAACAAGACCATTCTGGCCGATTTGACCGAGTCCGGTGCTGTCATGGGTCAGGTGCACATCAAGCATCAGTACCCGCACTGCTGGCGCTGCCATCACCCCATCATCTTCCGTGCAACGGAACAGTGGTTCTGCTCCATCGCAAAGTTCCGCGAGGATGTCTACAAGGCCATCGACACCGTTACCTGGATGCCGGATTGGGGCCATGACCGCATGAAGGGCATGGTGCGCGACCGCAACGACTGGTGCATCAG
>UMBJ01029145.1_pt1 | contig 12071 bp, 10 predicted proteins | sample 1963961 | NCBI WGS metagenome assembly UMBJ01 (sample SAMEA4835941, study PRJEB28245) | human gut metagenome | biome: gut microbiome; material: fecal sample | place: Denmark | collected 2008 | reverse complement strand
ATTTAACCTGTCTACTTGACAGGGGGCATATCATTGACCTACTCCTGTTTTGTATTATCAGTTGCTATTCAGTTTTTATTACTTTCGTTTTGAAACAACATACATAACTGCTGCTGCAATACATCCAGCTAACGCAATAATTGCTATTACAAGCCATAATTTCCCATGATTTCTGTCCCCAGTGTTAATTGATGATGCATTTGTTTCATTTTCATCAAATGTATACTGGCTTGTTGTTTCTGATTCTATCTGACTGATGGTCTCTGTTTCAGATTCTTTAATACTCTCTGTCTCCAGTTCTGTTCCTTTAGTACTTTCCATCACTGTTTCGGATTCTTTAATACTCTCTGTCTCCGCTTCTGTCTCTTTAATGCTCTCTGTCTCAGGTTCTTTAACAGTAAAATGCGCACTCGCTGTTCCACTCGATGAAGCAATACCTATAACATGCTCTCCCGTCGATAATTTTTTTATTAAATCTGGATTAAGTGTTACAATAATACTTCCTGCTTTTACCATATAATCCTTGTCTTTTACAAGCTCTCTGCCATCAAGTTCTACTTTTACAAAATCTGAAAATGCTGCATTAGACTTAAATGTAATTGCCTTATCGGAATTCTTATCAATTATACATTTATCACCAGCAATTATTTCTGGTGCCAGTTTCGATGTAACAACACTATCTTTGTCTATCTGCTTTGATGCATTTGAATCTGCAAAGTATTTTAAACATAAATAGCAGTAATAATATTCAATATTACCTTCCTGAGTCACTGTAGCTGCTTTAGCTTCTACATGCTGTAACTTATGATTATCCTTATTTAATTCACCATATTCCTCATGACATACTTCACACACTGCACGATTGATGCATGTTGCCACTCCACCACTATGAATATGCTCTGGAATGCCACCCTTTATTTCAAATGTGAGTATATTATTCTCGATTGAATTGACACTGATATAAATATCTCCGTAAATCCATATATCTTCACCTATTCCTAATGCTGCATCTGCCTTTGTGTTATACTGTCCACCAATAACTTCATAATTCCATTTAGGTGATGAAAAATACATATTACTTGGAAACTTAGTGTCACTGTCTATAAGATAACATACCAGCCCAGATTTTAATGGAATTTTATCCACTCTGTTTCCATTAATCTTGAACATCTGCTTATATTGAGAATCATATTTGTTACCATTATCCTCAAAGTTTCTGTACTCAAGATACAATGTCTTACCCTTTTCCGGAATATCCATCTTATATCCTGTAATATTATCCGTACCTGAAGTTCCTAATGCTTTAAGACTATATTCTCCTTCGGACAAAATCGTCTTAATATCATTCTCATCAGCCCAGCCTAATACTTCTTTCTCCTTAAGAGACATAAACTGTGGAACTGGAGATATATGCTTTGCCATAACTGACATGAAATACACCGGTGACGCATTCTTTGAGTTATATAAATCCTTCAGCCCCATAATATGTCCCATTTCATGTACTGCTGTTGCAATTGATACAAATACCTGGTCATCCCCATCCTTAAATAAATATCCGTTAGTATCACCATCAGGCTTACAATACGAATTGGTTATCTGGACATATTTGTAACTATTAATAGTTTTTTTGCCGGTATTAACAGAAATATTATTAACATAATCTGTATAATTCCACAATGGTGAAGACCAGCTTACTGATATATTACCTGACTCATTATTCTTATAAATAATTGTAATTGAATCAATTGTTCCATTGTTATCTTTATCAAGCACACCATAATCATAGTATACAGTATCATTATAATCAGAAATTTTATTACCCGATGATATGGCATTATTAACAGCTTCTGACCACTCCTGCCTAAGCTCATACATTCTGTTTGCACGCTCCGAAGCATCTTTATAACCAATAGTATTAATATCGCTGTACTCTGCATAATACCCACGAGGATGTGAAAGTACAATTGAGCCGCCATTATCATATAAATATACACTTCTCATTCTTAATTTGTTATCTGATACACATCTGTAATAATCGCCTACACTATATGAACCTGCATTATATGAATTATCTGTTATTTTTCTGACAGAACTGCCTTCATATACATCATTTATAAATTCGGTTTCACCTGCAAATCTGGCAAATACCACTAAATTAGTAAAATTACTGTCATCATCATCTGCCTGTATCCTGTCTTTATCACCTGTTAATAACAAAATTGACAGAAAAACAGCGCAAAATAACAGTATTAGTTTGATTTTTCTCATAAAAATTCCTTTCCATGTATAAACAAGCTAACTATTATATTATCCGGTTTCTCTGTCAAAATCTTACCATATTATTAAATTTAATTCAATTCAAATAACTATTTTACGGCTTGCACACACCACAAGACTCATACCCCATATCAATAATATCCTGCCTGCTTCCTGTATAAATCTTTTTATTGGAAGCATCCATGCTCTTTGCACTGTTGCAGGATTCTTTGTGGAACTTCTTAGTATTCGTATTAAGTACATATGTCTGCACATTTGCTTCGGCTGCAGTTGTTGACTTTGAAGCATCTGCAACTATTGAATCGTCCTGATGGCTGTCACCTGTTGCATAATCAATAGCAATTCCCGGCTGTGCATTAAAACAATACACATTGAAAAGAATTCCATCGCCATTATCCTCAACTGACTCAGCCTCCATCTGCACACCGCTGGCAACAAGATTATCGCCAGAAAATACAGGTGTTACGCGGTACAAAACATGATTATTAGTTTCCTTTATGTAATCCGCCACCATATTTTCAAAAGGCAGCATACCATCAACATTAAGATATCTTGTTCCTGTAATCAGATTCTTTTCATTGGCATTCTCACCAGTAAGCTGATATCCAATCAGATGACATCTGTTATACAGATATTTGCCATCAACACTATCGTATTTCGCTGTCTGCCATCCCGTAGGTTTTACTTCACCAATTGCACCACGTTTCTCAGTAGGCATAATGTCTTTACCTATATTAGCAAATGCAGTCGTACATCTTCCAAGTTCATCCAGTTCTCCGTAACTCTCAAATGATATAGTCGTGAAGTCAGCATCATTAAACGCTGGGTTATTATCATTAATTACAACATACGGTTCACCCTGATATACTAAAGATGCCATATCATCTGCAACAGCCGTACTCTGAACCTCAGCACTCCCCACAGTACCAGCCTGATTATCCTTCTTAGAAGAGCATCCGCTTAACCCAAATCCGCTTCCTGCAATAAAGAACACCAGTAAAAATGCGGTTACTCTCCTTAGCACTTCTAACCTTATATTACGCATGTATTTTTCCTTATTTCTTTCTTACATATCTTTCTTCAGTAATTTTCTCATGAGAATTACCCTCAAAATCAGTAGAACCCTCCAGCTTAAACTCATTAAGCATGTCCTTAGGAAACTTCACATCAGAAGGATACTTCCTGTTCCACTTATACAGATAAACCTCATCCACCATATCCTCATAAGAAACAATCTCAGAGTCCTCAACAAAACAGAAATCATCCCTTCCGGCAAAACCAAACTCCTGATTAACCTCAAGATTCTCATAATCACAAAAAAGCTGCTTGCTATATAAAGAAAGCCATAACTTCCCGCCATCAAGCATCTTAATAATATGCTCATTAAGAACACTGTCCTTAGAAACTCGTCTGTTATTAAACATAATTCCATAATCATCATCAACAATAGATATAACCTTCATAATGTCCTCCTTCTTTTATGTCCAGCAAGGTGTGACTGGGTTGGATAAAGGACTTTCTTAAAGGTGGAACGTGTCATTAAGACGCTGTACGGATTTTATCCGCGTTACAGTCACCGTCCGCAACCGGCGCATACTCGCCATCCATGGCTCGAATGCGCCTTTTTCTCACATCGTGTGCGAAAATTGCTACACATTTTATAAAATCCTACAGCCTCTAAACTCCACTTGAACCTTCAAGAAAGTCCTTTATCCAACCCAGTCACATCCTCCCCATCACAAACACAGTTGCTCTACACGACCATAGCTCAATCCCGCCACCACACCAGCAAGGGAGCAATGCGACCAACGCTGAACCACGCATCTCACCCCCCCCACCACAAAAGCGAGGGAGCCAAAGCGACCAACGCTGACAGGTAAAAACTCCCCGGGTGGTGGGCTGGGTGTGGTTGTGTGGTTTAATTGGAAACCGTGTGAAGACGCCGGTACTTAGTGCGTGGGGAGAGCCGCCGCAAGGCGGCAAATCCCCACAAACTTAGTACCCGCTGCGTCTTCGCCCGAGCGGGAGCGCGTTTTCAATTAAACCATACAGCCATCCCCAGCCCCCTCTCCGGGGAGCCATTTCTTACCTACTTCTTAAAGGGAAACCTCCCCGATTCCAGCCTCTTCTTAAGCATCACCCCACCTATCGTCTGAGGCTGCTTAGCCGGACTATTTTCAGCTTCTCTTTCCTCCGCTTCTGCAATTCTGCGGCGAATCTCTTCCATCTTGTTATCCATTGCAGCAATCTGATCTGCACATGAAGACAATTCTGCAGCCAGCTGTTCTGCTTCAGAATCTGGAATATTCTTCTTATAACGAACCTTATGCTCCACGCTCGCCCAGAAATCCATGGCAATTGTACGGAACTGAACCTCAACCTTCATCATCTTCTTTTCATTCTGAAGGAATATCGGTATCTCAATTATAAGGTGAAGACTTCTGTAACCGCTTGGCTTAGGATTCTTGATATAATCCTTTCTCTCGACAAGCACTACATCGTCCTGCTTTAACAGGCAGTCGGCAAGCATATAGATATCTTCCGGGAAAGAGCATATTACTCTTACCCCCGCAATATCTCTTATACCTTCCTCAATGCCTTCCATTGTTATAGGAATATTTTTCTTCTTCGCCTTCTTAAATATGCCATCCATAGACTTAATTCTGCTCTTGATACTCTCAATAGGATTTCTGTCATACTGTAATGAGAACTCCTCATTAAGCACCTTGAACTTAGTCTCAACCTCCATAATGGCGCATCTGTAATAAGCCATCAGTGTGTTAAACGGCATAATATTTTCTTTTAATAACTCAAGCATTTCATCAGAAAGGAGATTCTCTTTAATGAATCTTTCCTGCTCCTGCTTGAGTATCTCTTCTAATAACATAGTAACCCCTTTTACCTTTGATGCATCTTAAAGTGCCTTCTTAATAGCAGCTAAAAGCTCATCATATGTATCAAATGCCTCTAATTCAGGATTATCAGCCTTAATCTGCTCTGTACTCTTAAAGAGGAAACCTGCCTTGCTTGCCTTAATCATTCCTAAGTCATTGTGACTGTCTCCTGATGCAATAGTGTCATAGCCAATAGACTGTAAAGCCTTAACTGTTGTAAGCTTTGACTGCTCACAACGCATCTTGAAACCTGTAATCTCGCCATTGTCAGCTACCTCAAGTGAATTACAGAAAATAGTTGGCCAGCCCAGCTTCTTCATAAGCGGAGTAGCAAACTGTGTAAATGTATCTGAAATAATGATAACCTGTGTTATGCTTCTTAATTCATCAAGGAATTCCTTTGCTCCCGGAATTGGGTCTATCTTAGCAATAGTATCCTGAATCTCCTTAAGTCCAAGACCATGCTCCTTAAGAATGCCTAATCTCCAGTTCATAAGCTTATCATAATCTGGTTCGTCTCTTGTTGTTCTCTTAAGCTCTGGGATTCCGCTTGCCTCTGCAAATGCAATCCATATCTCTGGTACAAGAACACCCTCAAGGTCTAAACATACAATATTCATAATTCCTCCTTCACAATCTGATATATAACCAAATTCTATTATATTTTACTCTAGGATGGCATAAAACTCAATATGCTTCTCCCAGATAAATTCCACAGTAAATTCTTTTGCGAATTCCTGATAATTTGTTGAATATACCTGACAACATATCAGTGAATAAGCAGATTACATTGTCAATCCGTTCTGTATCTCTAAGATTTAACGCCCACTGCTCACAAAGGCTGATATTCCGGTCTTAAGTCTTTCCAGACCATCCATCAATGTTGCCTTAGGGCACGCCACATTAAGCCTTAAAAAGCTCCTTCCGTCACCACCAAAGCCTTTTCCGGCTGACAGATACAGACCTGTCTCTTTTCGTATATATGCAGCAAGCTTTGTTGAGTCATCTGTAATATTACTTACATCAAGCCAGCATAAATATGTTGCCTTGGATTCTGTCATCGAAACTCCATCAATCTCTGCATCCACATAATTCTTCGTAATCTGTTTATTCTCGTAGATATATTCTCTTAACTGCTCAAGCCATTCCTCGCCCTTTGTAAATGCTGCTATAGCCGCATCCACTGCGAATACATTTGGCTCAGCTACCTCATCGGTATTGATTGCGCGCCATACCTTGTGACGGAGTCGCTCATCCGGCACACATATTGCTGCAGTCTGTAAACCTGCCATGTTAAATGCTTTAGTAGGTGCTATGCATGTTACAGATATCTTCTTACACACCTCCGAAACACTTGCAAATGGCACATAATCAATGCCCGGGTCTGTAAGCTCGCAGTGAATCTCATCAGATATAACAACGACTCCATACTTGTAAGCAAGCTCTCCGATACGTGCAAGTTCTTCCTTACTCCATACATTTCCACCCGGATTCTGTGGGTTGCACAGAATAAGAAGTGTTGTCTGTGGGTTCTTGAGCTTAACTTCAAGGTCTTCAAAATCTATTACATACCTGCCATTCTCATATGCAAGCTGGCTCTGTAACACATTTCTGCCATTATTAAGAATACTGTTAAAGAAAATGTTGTATACAGGTGTCATGATTACAACATTCTCAGCTGGTGTTGTAAGCTTTCTTACAGAGCTTGATATTGCAGGTATAACGCCTGTTACGAACATAAGCCAGTCGTCTTCCATCCTGAAATTATGGCGTCTTTCCCACCAGCCTGTGTATGCGTCATACCAGTCCTTTGATATCTCAGTATAACCGTACACACCTAGGTCTGCCTTTGCCTTAATAGCCTCCGTTATCTCAGGTGCTGTCTTAAAATCCATGTCAGCAACCCACATAGGAAGTTCATTCTCTGCCACATTCCATTTTAAAGAATCCGTATTACGGCGGTTCACTACTGTATCAAAATCATATTTCATTCTCGGATTTCCCTTCTTAATTCTACTTATTAATTCCTGCATACTATCTTAGTAAGCGAAGGATTAACCCTATCCTTCTCAATTATAAGCTTATCTATACTGTCTGCTGTTATAGTTCCGGAAGTTGGATTTAACACGCTGTCAACCCTGCTTGTGATATCAGCATCTACTGTTGAATACTCGAAAGCAAGTGTAGTATTAATAAGCTTGCAGTTCTTCATAACAAGATTATCAATGTAGCACAATCCCTGAAGGCTCTCTATTGTACAGTTAATAAACGTAAGATTCTTTGAATTCCAGCCAAGGTACTCACCTGAAATGTATGAATCATACACTGTTATATTTTCAGCATTCCAGAAAGCATCCTTGCTCATAAGTCTTGAATTTCTTATCTCAAGATTCTTACTTCCATCAAATGGATAATTGCCGACAAGCTTAAGACCGTCAATCTTCATATTGTTGCTGTTCATTGCAAAATAATTGCCCTTTGCCACTACATTTGTCATAGTAACATTATCACAGCTCCAGAGAGTTTCCTCGGCATTGACGAACTCTACATTCTTAAGTCCTAATCTGTTGCATCTTCTGAAATTCTTAGGTGCTTCAATAATTGTATCCTCAACATTAATATCGTTAGTGTACCATACTCCTGCTCTTCCCATCTCAAAGAAATAACAGTCCTTTACATTGACATTGTTGCAGTACCAGAGTGGATATTTCCACTTAAAGCTGCTGTTTACAAGCTCTATATTACTGCTCTCCTTTAATGGAGACTCACCATCATCAAATATAGAATCTTCAATATGAAGGTCTTTGCTTGCAAAAAGAGCACGTTCTCCTGTAAGAAGCTGCTGCTTAACTAATTTCTTTTCCATATTTACTCCATTCTTATCTACAAACATTAAAACCCAATCACCATATTATAAGTGATTGGGTTACATTCTAAACATTCTTAAGGTTCTCTACCATCTCTTCCATTGTGTGCCAGCCAAGTACTGCACATTTAACTCTTGCTGGCATATGAGAGATATCTCTTAATGCTCCGGCTTCATCAAGCTCATCAATCTCTTCCTCAGTTGCCTCATCCTTAATCATCTTAAGGAAAAGTTCTGAAAGATGTACAGCCTCATCAATAGGCTTTCCAATGATAAGCTCAAGCATTATATCTGCTGATGCCTGCGATATTGCACAGCCATCTCCTGTAAATGCCCCATCAACAATAGTTTTCTTAGCATCATCAAACTTAAGCTTTAAGATAATGTCGTCTCCACAGCTTGGATTAACACCCTCAAGCTCTAAGTCTGCATTGTCTATATCATGCTTATGATATGGATGCATGTTATGGTCCGTAAGAACCTCATTATAAAAAGTTTTAGTCTCCATATCCCATAAGCCCCCTGATCTTAGATAGTTCTTCTATAAAATGCTGTACTTCTTCTTCTGTGTTATAGAAAGCAAAGCTTGCTCTCGTTGTTGAATTAACCTTAAGGAAATCCATTAATGGCTGTGCACAGTGATGTCCTGCTCTTACTGCAATATGCTGTGAATCAAGTATAGAAGCAACATCATGTGGGTGTACTCCGTCAATTGTAAATGTGACTATACCCTCATGGTCTTCTGCCTTCGAAGAACCTATTAAGTTGACTCCCTTCATGTCATTAATAGCGTCTACAGCAATCTTAGTAAGCTTTCTCTCCTGTGCCATAATTGTGTCAAATCCAACTTTGTTAATATAATCAATTGCCGCATGAAGTCCGACTGCACCGCCAGTATTAACAGTTCCCGCCTCAAACTTATGTGGAACCTCTGCATATTTAACTCTGTCCCAGTGAACAATCTCAATCATCTCACCACCGCTTAAGAATGGTGGCATCTTGTCAAGAAGCTCTTTCTTTCCATATAATGCTCCGATTCCCATAGGTGCTAACATCTTATGTCCAGAAAATACAAGGAAGTCAACATCAAGGTCAGTTACATTAACCGGCATATGAGGAACACTCTGTGCTCCGTCAGCCACAATAACCGCACCATGTGCATGTGCAACCTCTGCAATATGCTTTATATCATTAACTCTTCCTAATACATTAGAAACCTGGGAAACTGCTACAAGCTTAGTCTTATCTGTGATAACCTCTAAAGACTTATCTGTAATCTTTCCATTCTCATCAGGTGTAAGCTGCTTTAATACCGCTCCACATTTTTCTGCAACCTGCTTCCATGGAAGGAAATTGCTGTGGTGTTCCATAACACTAACAACAATCTCATCACCCTCTTTAATGAAATTCATTCCATAACTGTATGCAATTAAGTTAAGACTCTCTGTAGCATTTCTTGTAAATACTATCTGGCTTGCATCTTTAGCACCAATAAACTGAGCTACTGCCTTTCTTGCATTCTCATAACTTTCTGTAGCAATCTCACTTAATTCGTATACACCTCTGAACGGATTGGCGTTCATCTCCTGATAATACTTATTAACTGCATCAAGAACAGCCTGTGGCTTCTGTGTAGTCGCTGCATTATCAAGATATGCAATATTGCTTCCCGAAATAAGTGGGAAATCTTTTCTTATAGACTCAATCGTCTTACTTAACTCACTCATTAATAAACCTCTTTAATGTAGTCATGTATCTCGTTCCTGATACCATCATCAGGGATTTTGCCGCATACAGCTAAAAGCTTAGCTGCTGCCAGCATATTATAACATTCTTGTGCCGGTATTCCTCTTGATTCAAGATAGAATAAAAGCTCCTCATCAGGCTTTCCTATAGTTGCACCGTGATTACCGACAACATCTTCTTCTGCACATAGAATAATAGGAATAGTCTGGTTGACACATTTTTCATCAATAAGAAGAACTTCTTCCTTCTCATTACCAACAGAACCTGCTGAACCCTTAATGAAATCAATAGTTCCTCTGAACAGCTTAAATGCTGTATCTCTCAATGCACCTGCCGCATTGATTGCACATTCTGTCTTCTTGCCGATATGTCTTACGCAGTAGTTCATATCAAGTCTTTCTTTACCTGCTGCAACATATCCAATCTCTGCAGACATAGAGCTTCCATCACCTGCAAGCTTAATCTCACAGCCTTCGTATCTGTTCTTTCCGCTTAAATAAAGCTGCACAAGTTCAATTCTTGCACCATCTTCACAGTAACCACCGATATCATTAATAAATGTTGTCTCACTGCCTACCCTCTGAATCTGGATAAGACGGATAACCGAATCCTTGGCGGCATATAATCTTGTCTGTACTGCTGCGAAGCCTTCTCCATCTTTATCTCCATTAAAATCCATGTAAACATCAATGCTGGCATTCTCTTTAGTTTCAATACCAACAACATTGATGTCTGCATTACTCTTTCCATAATTGAAGTCGAGTCTTACAAAACCTGCATTCTTCTTATCTGTTATATAATATACAGGTTCAGTCTGTGACTTCTTAGCTGCCTCTGTAATCTCCTGACCACATCCACCAATGATATTGTCAAGCTCACCATTGTTAAGCTTTCCATCATCAATGAGACTTACATCATTAACAGAAGCATTTAACTCACCTGTACGGTTAATTACAACCTCTCCAACCTTGCTCTGGTTCATATGAAGATGATTCCATGTCTTGGCTGGGATACGGTTTATTATCATGTCCTTTTCTTCGATACCTATCATATCATATTCCTCACTCTGATTAACTTAACCAATGCTGCCCTTCATCTCAAGCTTAATAAGATTATTCATCTCCATTGCATACTCAAGCGGAAGCTCCTTAGATACATTATCAGCAAATCCTGAAACAATCATTGCTCTCGCATCATCTTCCGGAATTCCTCTTGACATAAGATAAAATACAGCATCATCACTGATTCGTCCAATTGTTGCCTCATGTCCTACATCCGCATCATTAACACGGATATCCATAGCCGGAATTGTATCAGATCTTGAAATATCATCTATCATAAGTGACTGACATGAAACTGATGATTTACTCTTCTTAGCCTTGGTAGTCATTGTTACCGCACTTCTGAAAGTACTGATTCCGCCACCCTTAGATATTGACTTAGTACTTACAACTGATGTTGTAGCTGGTGCGTTATGAACTACCTTCATACCTGTATCAAGGTTCTGTCCTGCTCCTGCAAATGTAATTCCTGTGAATTCACAGCTTGAGCGTTCTCCATTAAGGATACTCATAGGATACAGATATGATACATGCGAACCAAATGAGCCTGAAACCCATTCAATCTTACCACCTTCAGCAACAGTTGCTCTCTTAGTGTTAAGATTATACATATTCTTGCTCCAGTTCTCAATTGTTGAGTAACGAAGCTTTGCATTCTTAGCCACAAAAAGCTCAACCGCACCTGCATGAAGATTGGCAACATTATATTTAGGTGCTGAACATCCTTCAATAAAGTGAAGACTTGCACCCTCATCAACAATAATAAGTGTATGCTCAAACTGACCTGCTCCTGCAGCATTAAGTCTGAAATATGACTGCAGAGGAATCTCAAGATTAACTCCCTTTGGTACATACACAAATGAACCACCAGACCATACAGCTCCGTGAAGTGCTGCGAACTTATGATCCTGTGGTGTAATAAGCTTCATAAAATGCTCGTGTACCATATCTGCATATTCACCTGTAAGTGCACTTTCCATATCAGTGTATACAACACCCTGATCAGCAACCTCCTTACGGACATTATGGTATACAAGCTCTGAGTCGTACTGTGCTCCAACTCCGGCTAATGACTCTCTCTCCGCCTTAGGAATACCTAATCTGTCAAATGTATCCTTAATCTCTTCTGGTACATCCTTCCAGTCACCCTTCATATTCGTATTGGCACGAACATAAGTAGCAATATTATCCATATTGAGTCCATCAATAGACGGACCCCAGTCAGGC
>UMBJ01024142.1_pt1 | contig 12328 bp, 10 predicted proteins | sample 1963961 | NCBI WGS metagenome assembly UMBJ01 (sample SAMEA4835941, study PRJEB28245) | human gut metagenome | biome: gut microbiome; material: fecal sample | place: Denmark | collected 2008 | reverse complement strand
TAAACCGCTATTGTCTTTAAATTAAACTTCGAATCAAACCAATTATCAAAAGTCCCAAAGTAGATTGCCGAGGAAAAAGAGAGAAACCCATAAAACAAAGAAGCAGAAATCGTCATGATCAAAATTTTCCTGAAATGCTTACGGAATTTTGAAATTGCTGAGAAAGTAACGAAATAATAGCCGGTTATCATAAAGAACAGAGGGACCGCTATTCTGGAAATTGGATTAATCCAATAAGGTCCGTAATGGATGGCTACTACCAAAAAAGCAGCCACGCATTTCAGCACATCAAAACTACTTTGTCGGATATGAGCAGGATGGGATATTAAAGATAATTTACAATCTTCCATAAGTTAAAGCACTTTGATTTTTTCTAGCAGGTTTCGAATGATTGATTCATAATCAAACCCACCGGTCTGTACTTTATGATAGCCTTTCTCTACAAGAGTTTTTAGCTCCTGCGAATGCCCATTATAGTATTTTATCTTTGCTATCAAATCCTCAATACCGTCGTAATAGATTACCTCATCTTCGGAAAAGAATCCTTCAATCTCATCATTTCGTTCGGTAAGCAAAGCTGTCTTGCAAGCCGGAATCTCGAATGTACGAGTGGTATGTTTCTCAGGAATCCATTTAGAAACAGAACCCCAAGCATACAAGCAACCACTGAGTGCACGAACATAATCTTCGCCAAATACACCATGTCCCAAATAATTCAGACAGGGGGAAGGGTAAGATTTGACAAACTTATCCCAACCTATTCCGGCCAGCGTCACATCTATTCCACTTTGTAACAGCTTTACTATAGGCATCCTTCTTTCTTCTTCGTAATGTCCGATAAAAGCGACTCCTTTTTTCTTCTCCCATTCTACGAGTGGACGGTGTAATGCCTTATCAAAACCTTGAGTTGCATATAGAACTTTATCCTTACTGCCCATAATTCTAATGAAGTCTTCCATTTCAAAACTTTTTGTAGTGATCATGTAATCATACAAAGGCATGCTCTCATAGAACAAATCCGAACGATGGAATGAAAATGCAGGGTCAGGCGTAAAATGCACTAAGGTAGATGCATGCTGTCGCAACTGCAAAGTAGTTTGCTTTTTCAGGTAGATAGCCTTATCCACCCATATCAAATCGTAATGTTTATCTTCCAAATTATTCAGCACATAACGATTGACTTTATTTATCAAAGGCCCTTTTTTATAACGAAAGCCGATAGACTGCCACACACGCCACATCGCCCGTTTAGGAATATCCGTGTTTATCACATTCATATTCCAATCAGAAAGAATGCCTTTAAGCTTATCAGCTCGCATCTTAGAGGTAGATCCCTCGTTGTATATACCTATATATAGTATGTGCTTCATTTTATTTCAAATAATTACAGGAACAAATCATAATAATCTGAATTTCCTTTTTATTGAAGTTATAGAAAATAATATTCTGAAACCAATATATCCAACTATTGGTGGATATTGAGCCAATTTAGCCTTAAAAACTAAAGGTGATACTTCTTGTTTTAATATTATTTTATAATAGTTTACATAAAGTTTATTCTTTATGATTTCTTTGTATTTTTTATAACCTTCTATAAACCCAAGACGACGCAAATACACGTAAGTACCAAGTATGTATTGATGGCAAAAAAGAACATATTCTGATTTTAAGCTATATGCTTGTATATAATCAGCAATTTTATTTGCTATAGTCAAATAGGAATCAATATGTACGATTTGCTTTTTTGCAGTTGTAATAGAGTTCCCTCTTATTATATAATTATAAGTAGATTTGCGGACTACATAAAAATTGTCAGCTCGTAATGACAACATAAAACTCCACAAATCATCCTCATGAATTAAACCTTCTTCAAAATATAGATGAGCTTTTCTTAGAAAATTGGTATTACACAATTTATTCCATGCCATCATATACCATTTATGATTAAGATAAGTTTCGCGAACAACTTCATTACCCATATATTCTCCTTCATCCAAAAAGAGTGATGGTGATTCTGATACAAGCCCCATTGTATTAATCTGACCTAATACAAAATCATAATGGTAAAACTCAAGCGGTTTTGACAAATTATATAAACTATCTTCAGGTAAAGTGTCATCACTGTCAAGAAATAAGATATAATCACCCATGCATTCGCTTAATCCTGAATTTCTTGCAACAGAAAGCCCCCTATTTCTTTCATGTACCACAATTTTAAATTCAACATCCCCACTATATTCCTCAATAAAGTGTTTGGCAAGTTGCATTGAATTATCTTGTCCGTGATCATCAACTAATATGCATTCAACAGAATGAACTATTTTTTTTTGGTTGACTATAGAACTTAAACAATTCAATATATATTCTTCTACGTTATATATTGGAACAATTATAGATATCTTCATGATTCTAATTTTATGGTGTCAATATCTGACAACCAAGCTTTATACAAATTCAAGTTCTTTCCGTAAGAATTATCAATTAAAGTAAAAGGTTTACCTAATAAAACAGATAAAATAGCTACATGCAAACGCGAAGTATAGATGTAATTATATTGAGAAATAAACCTGACAGCCTCTTTAACTATATGCGGTCTCAAAATTTTATCAGCATATAAATCTGTCAGACCTTGCAAAAGGAAATTACGGCGATTATAAATTCGATAAAAGTTAATCTGAACAAAATCATACGACATCATTGTAGGCCAATCTTGTATATCCAAAGTAGTATCATCTACATCAATCTTCAAATGACTGTAATCTGGCATTTCGGAATCTTGTCTTTTTACCCAAAGCACTCGTCCATTATTAGACTTCTCAAACTGTAGAAGATATTTAGAATTAATACAAAACGCCATATCTGGAAGTAAATATACATTCTTGATGTTTTTATCCTTTACAAGTTCGCAACTTGGCATATCTCTTACACATATATGCAAATCCGGATGCTTGAATAGTTCTGTGGCATCTTTTTCCCAATTATCCAATTCTTTATAATATATTGATTGGGGTAAAATAATTATTCGGTGATTCTTGTATTTTTGGATTACTTTTAATCTAAACTTTTGATGTCTATCCCATAAATCCCCCCAATTTCCACCTCCTTGCAATAATATGATTGTATTTTCTCTCAATTTAGGGAATTTAAAACATTCTTCAGCTGTTTTCATCAAGCATTTATATGAACATTCTTTCAAAAGACATTCTGTCCCTTCCCATATTAAAGTATCTCCAGGATTACTATAATACGGAATATCAAGAAAGATATAATCATTGTTAATCAAAGGTAATAAAGTGTCACACAACAATGCTCTCAGTTGAGCTACTTTTTCTGCACTCGTCATTTTCTTAACCTATTCATTCTTAAATACCATCTTCTTAAAAAAGTTTTCACTCTCCTCATGTAGGGGATACATAACGAAAATAATCTCTCATATTTTACACGTTCATTCTCCCCATTTAATTTTTTTGATAAAAACGATTCTAATTCTTCATTATACCAAGCTGCTATTACTCGATTTCTCAATTCTGCATACGAAGGTGTAGAAATTTGAGGTATAACTCCCAACGACAGAAAATGAGAAGAATTTACACAATAATCTGCACAGCAACAACCTAATGGCTTAAAAACTATTGGGGCATTCAAGTCATGATATATATTTTGATGTATTCCTTGTCCATAACAAGCTGTCATTTTACCTGTATACAAATCCAATGTTGCAGCCCAACTACCAGCATAGCAATATCCGTTCTGCTGTTTATTAAAATTACGCAATGTAAATTCAAACAACGGAGATTCCATTTCACGCCCTTTCTTTACATAGTTTTCGACTGTACCATCAGTCATTATTCTATACCCAGGATAATTTTCCTTTCTCGTTAATGCAACTTGAGGTAACGCCCCAACACGTTCCAATGAAACAGATTTGATTTCATCCCAATAAGGAAGATACTCATCAACTAAATTGATTTGCAAAACAAAAGAACATCCTGCAGATCTAACTTTGTCTATATTAGAAAAAAAACGATTAACCATATTATGCTTTTTAAGCTCAACATAATGACAGCTAAAAGAAATATTTAAATGACGAAGTAAATTTTTATCAAAATCAAGTAATTGTTCAAAACGCTTGTCCAAGGTTCCATTTGTAGTAATATTTACATAATTTCCTGTCTTCAATATTTCATGCACAATCTGAACAACTTTTTCTTGGATTAATGTTTCTCCCAACCCAGTAATACTTATATAACTTACACCACCTAACCTATCAGGCGAAAGAGCTTTTGCTATATAAGATGGAGAATATTGTGTATATATCCGTTTTTTTGATTTTCGAGCTTGTTGTTGCACATAACAATATGAACATTTAAAATTGCAAAAACTATCTGGAACAAGGCATTCTATAAATCGTTTCATATTCTTTTAATTCTTTTTATAAGCATTGATTTGATTTGTGTTTTGTATTCTTTATCTATAAACAAATAGAAAAACAATAAATTACAAATCGTGGATAAGAAAGAAATAAAAATAAATCGAGACAAGGACTTTTCCATATTCGATTGCATAAACAGGCATATCAACAAAGCTGTTACAATCATAAGAAATGAGGAACCCAAGACATTTTTTAAATAAAACACCCTACTAAACCCTAATATTTTTTTGATAAAAAAAATCCGAGCAATGAGTGTTATTATTGATATTCCTATAGCTATTTCCAAAGCTACAAAAGAATTTGCTCCTAACTTAAAAGCGCAATAAGTAAGAGGTAAATTAAACAAAGATAATCCACTTACAATCAACTGATAAGCTTTAATTTTACCACTTGCTTGAATAGCAGTCCCTATTGAATAATTGAAACTTTCAATCCAAGACAAAATAATAATCAACTTACAAAACGTTGGCGTATAAACAGGATACTCCTTTAACCAAATATTCAAAACATATTCTATTTCTAATATCAATGGCAATCCTAATATGGCGACCAAAAGGAATGACAATTTACCTCCCCAATGTACCAACGTCTCTGTTTCTTGATATTTTCCCTGTGCAAAAGTCTTGAATATTTGAGGATTTATAGCTGTAGTAAAATTTGCAGAAAAGTTAGTTATTGCGTTATTAACTTGATAGGCAATCGCATTTGCAGCATTCACAAGAGGACCAAAAAAAATATTCAAAACTATATTGACACCTGAATTCTTTAAAGCAATAGATAAAGAACCCAATAAATTCCAAAACGAAAAAGAAGTTATCTGCCTTGCTATTACTTTATCAAATCCTTCTTTTATAGAAAATTCATCAAATCTTTTCTTTCCATATAATAAATAAAAGACACATAAAGAAATTGATATCAAAAGATTAAGTACCCCCCACAAAATCAGTTTATCATATAACCAAACAAACAACAAATAAGATGATAATAACTTCGCAATAACTTCATAAATACCAATATATGCAAAAATATTAAATCTTTCATGTGCTATAATGGAAGCCGTCATCGGTATATTTATTAAATTAATAAACATAATCACAATGGAACATTGAAATATAACATTACAAGCAAATAATCTATTTGCAGGAATAGAAAGAACCTCATTTACTAAATATATTCCTATAATCTCTGCAATAAACATTACAATTACACCAAGCAGAAAATGCACTTTATATATCGTACTAAATAATAATTTAGAATCTGATATATCACCTCTTCCTAATGTAATTGTAATAAAACGAGATGATGATGTCCCCAAAGCGGAATTAAGAAAGGTTACCAAACCTATTATTCCAGCAACAATATTAAACAGTCCATAATCTTCCAGCCCTAATGCCTGTATATTTATTCTGGATGTAAATAAAGATACTCCCATAACAAACAGCATACGAATATACAAAAGGATTGTATTGGATGCTACTTTCTTAATTTTTGGCATTGATCTAACGATTTTATCTTCCACCTGTTAACAATTTAATCAACCAAGCATTTCTACTTATTATTTCACCCAAAACAAATGAAATAGCATATGTTACAAGGCAAGAAAAAAGATAAATGAATACTGTTTCTATATTATTAATATCATAACCAAAAGGAAGCATTATAACTTTTATAACATAGGTCAAAAATAAACTATGACTTGCAAACACTATAAATGTATTCCTCCCCCACTTTTCCATAAAATATGCCTTTTTAGAAATACCAACAACTGCTAATGCTGCACTTCCCCCCAACAGAATATATGTAGAATGTAATAAATTGTAAAAAAGACTTGTTGTATCTTTTTCAATCACAGAATAAAGATAAGTTATAACCATACATACAATTGTGATGACTAATAATTCCAACCATCTTTTTTTGATTTTATCGAACCAATTACAATCTATCATTTGTAAATATATACCTAAAGAAAACATTAATAGGCAAGTTATACTAAAACCTGGGAAAATATACCAAGAGATTGTTTTGGTTGCATATATAAAATAGACAGTACAAATAAACAAGAAACCCATTTTTCGAAGTATAAAAATTATTACTGGAGTCAAAAGAAAAATGACCATTAAATCTCTAAGAAACCATAATGGACCATCCCATGGTTGTGTTAATACTCCTGTAATCCCCCCCCTAGGTAAAAACCAAAATCCTTTAATAAACTCATATACTGTATAATCTTTATCAAGCGAAAAGGTTATAAAAAAAATCAAATTCCAAATAATATATGGCAATAATAATGTTGTAGACTTTTTTTCGAGAAGACTGCGATATCCATGCCTTCTGATTGAATAAAAGCACAACATACCTGATATTAAATAGAAAAGAGGTACAGCTATATCTGCCAAAGTGTGAGAGATAAAATTAACAATATGATAACCGATATCGTATGCACAATTAACTTGCTTGCCTGCGTAAGAAAATTTTTTTGTAAAATCAGCATGTACGCAAACAACTAAAAAAGCCAAAGGCATTCTTAACCTATTTATCGCATCAGACAAGTCCCTATTTAGCATTTTAATACAGTTGAATAATACATCACAATTTGATTTAAATCCTGGTTTTATAACTGAAATCTGTTAAATAAAAATTGTAATAAAAAGGATACACTTAACCGCATCTCCTATAACTAAATTAGGTTCTGCGGGATTTAGTGTGAGTTAACATAAAGTGCTTTAAAGTTCATCCCTCATTAGAGATATAAATATAGAGCCGTGTACGGCTTTTTGAGGTGTTTCTCTTTTAGGGAAGCCTGAAAAATGTTAACGGTTTAACGTTTCGAGATTGTTAACTTACACTAATTACGGTAGAACCCTAAATTATTTCAACTTTATTTGTTTACAACCTTCCATCCACAATATCACGAGGCAACAGACCTTTTACATCGTAGATAACTCCACCTTCTTTGACAAGCGATTTTACATCCAGACTAAGGAACTGCTTGTGAGCTACACCCATGATGACGGCATCAAACTTTTCGATGGGAAGTTCGGTGGTTATATCTATGCCATATTCATGTTTTACCACATCTGCATTGGCCCAAGGATCGTACACCGTAACATTGTTGGTATACTCCTGCAAAGTAGTATAAATATCTACAATTTTGGTGTTGCGCACATCGGGGCAGTTTTCTTTGAAGGTAACCCCCATCAGCAATATCTTGGCATCTTTCACCATCACACCCTTTTTGTTCATGCATTTGATGGTTTGGTTAGCCACGTATGCCCCCATACCATCATTCAAACGGCGAGCAGAAAACATAATGCGTGGAAGTACACCATATACCTGTGCTTTTTGAATGAGATAATAAGGGTCAACACTTATACAATGACCACCTACGAGTCCAGGGTTGAGCTTAATGAAGTTCCACTTACTTGCTGCTGCTTCAATCACATCATGCGTATCAATACCCATAGCATTGAAAATCTTGGCAAGCTCGTTCATAAAGGCAATGTTCACATCGCGCTGTGAATTTTCGATAATCTTCGAAGCTTCGGCCACTTTGATTGAAGGAGCTTTATGCGTTCCATTTATCAATACGGCATTATACACACTGTCTACAATATCGGCTATTTTCGGAGTTGAACCAGAAGTCACTTTTTTGATTTTCTCCACCGTGTGCTCCTTGTCTCCCGGATTGATACGTTCGGGCGAATAACCGGCAAAAAAATCTTCATTAAATTTCAGACCCGACACACGCTCTACAACGGGAAGACACTCTTCTTCGGTCACACCGGGATAAACTGTCGATTCGTAAACTACAATGTCACCTTTCGAAATGACCTTTCCTACAGTTTCACTGGCACCCCAAAGCGGATTTAGATCGGGGCGATTGTTATCGTCAACCGGAGTGGGAACTGCTACCACGTAGAAATTACAATCGCGAATTTCTTCCAAATCAGTTGTACACTTGAAACCATTGGCAATAGCTTCCTGAAGCAAACAATCATCAACTTCGAGTGTTGCATCATGACCGGTCATCAAAGCATCTACACGTGCTTGGTTCATATCGAAGCCAACAGTGGTAAACTTAGTTGAAAACAGTCGGGCAAGAGGCAGCCCTACGTAACCCAAGCCTATTACGGCAATTTTTATGTCGTCCATTTTTAATAAATTGATTTTATGTTATCTCTAATTCTTAAATTTTCATGTGTTATACCGAAAGCATATTATCAATCGTAAGCACTCTATTTAAGGTATCTTCCTTTGAAAGGGCACATAAGTGTGCTCTAAATCAAGTTTTATTTATTAATTAGTTTTGACTTTATAGCCTAACAGAATTCCAAAATGAAACTAGGCAAATCTATCTCGTTTATATTTAAAAGATTAACACTTTTTCGAAATATATTTCTATTTGACTATAACTATGGCATTGACAACATCCACTTAAAACTTAATACATCCCCCTTTACCCTCATTTAGAAATACTTTAATAGTTCCATCTTGAGAAATCTTAAAGGCTACTCCATTGGAAGCTAATAAACTGGCTACAGTTTCTCCGGTTCCTTTCACCGCATTGACTTTTGCTGAATCCATATTGACAATACAACCATAATATTTAACAGTACCATCAACAGATATAATAGTAGCTCCATCACTTGACATCATCCGCTTTACTAATCCGCTGTAATTACGATCCATAATATTGAATGAACTACGAGTAAAGGAATGGAAAGACTTCAAAAGAGGTTGGACTTTCGAAATGTATGCCGGAACCCAAATAATCGAACTGATATCATGCTTCGAACAATATAATACATAATATAGTAAAGAGTTGTACACTGAATCTGATAATTTTACCTTTGCTTGAATCAAAGCCTGAAGCATATCATAATTCCTGAACCTCCACACGTTTTCCTGATGGATGAATTCGTATCCTTTAGATGTCACAATCGACAAATCTCTACCATTTTCCACACGAAAAAGTAAATCAGAACCCATTAATACATTTTTTAACAACACACGATTTAAATAACTCGGATCAGTATCCGAATTGATAAACACATAATGAATATCTTTCTTCAAATCGGTCAAATAGAAAGAGGAGTACCCATCTACCAAATACCAATAGCGAGTATCGATACGAGAAAACAGTTTACTACATGTATACAACGATTGTAAAATTCCAAAATGATTGTTTGAGCTGTCCTTATAATCATAAATTGACTTTGTAACAATAAGACCGGATGAAAAATACTTTCCTTCAAACGTAGTGGAACGCAACCTTGTAAAAAAGTCAATACTACTATGGATTTTGTAAGAATTGTAAACTCCCTTCCCAACAAAAAGGGAAATAAATCGTTTTATCAGAACATCTCCCAAAAGCCAAATTGCTTTAGTAAATGAGTCTGCATAAGATTCTGTTAATGATTTTGAAATACATGAAGCCATTACATTAAAGATCTTTGGGCGATTTTCTAAACCGATACTATTTCCTTTCAACTGAATGACAAATAAATAATGTGCGTCCGAAATAGGATTAACAGTAATCAATAAGGATACTTGGTTATTATTATCGACATAAACATTTCGCTTAGGATTGTTTTGTATCAATGCCAATAAATCATTATCCAGTAAAGGTGAAAAATTATAATTCACTTCTACCGAAAAGAAATCTTCCAAAGTATTCTTCAATAATTCAGACGGATGATGCATGAAATTAATATATCCTCTTATCTCTTTGAAGTTATAATAGGAATGATTATCAATAGAGATTTTCATAAATGTACAAAGTTTTCTATTCTTTTTGACGTAAGATGAAACCAACTATATTCTTACAAATTTCACCTTGCAAAAACCTTTGATAAGAAGCTGCCGAATGTGTATCTCCCCCCATCCTATCATACATTCCGGCTTTCAACAAATCTTCCGCCTTTTTCTGTACATGCTTTCCATACATACCTGCCAGTGACGGCAGATTCAACTGAAACGAAATATGTTCCTCTTTCAAAGTATTATAGTCTTCCTTCTGCATATATTCATACCGTTCCGGATGTGCCAGCAAAGGATAATAACCTTTCTTTTGAATGCGTTGCAGAACGGACAAAAGATCCATCGGAGGGTTGAAGTAGGAGGTCTCCACCAACAAAAAACGTTTTCCTTCTTCCAAAAGAAGCAAATCCTCTTTCTCCAATCGCTCTTCAAAAAGATTATCGAGCATATATTCCGCAGCAAGCTTCAGCTCCACCGCACCACGGTACTGCTGCAACAGTTCCCAGAACTTACGCTGCAGCGCAAGGGTCTCGTTGGGGATGTCTTCCATGATGTGGGGTGTGAGCCATACTCTACGAATCCCTTGTTGCTCCATTTCCCGCAAAATTTGCAGAGACTCTTCCATGGATTGTACACCGTCGTCTACTCCGGGAAGCAGGTGACTATGGCAATCCACCATACCTTTGAGTAAGCCACTTCGAGAAAGGACTGTTGTTTTATGAAACAACCACATGATTACTTAGACCTGTCATTGTTTCCATAATAAGAACCGCTTCCATAACCCTACTGATAGCCGTAACGATAACCATAACGTCCGCCAGAGCCTTCCGTCCCATTGAGGATTACAGACATATTCTTGTATTTCTTTTCTCGATAGATGTTTTCCAACTCCGGAAGCATGCTGCGTTCCAGCAAGCCTGCACGTACCACAAAAACGGTACGGTCGGCCAGTTTCTCTATGATTTGCGTATCGGCCACCAATTCAACTGGCGGGCAGTCTATCAATACAACATCATATTGCTGCTTTAAGGTATGGATTGCTTTCTGTAGACGGTCATCGAACAACAGTTCGGTCGGGTTGGGGGGGATAGTGCCGACAGGGATGAAACTGAATGAAGGGTGCTGCTCGTCCGTAACAATAATATCCGAAAGTTTGTCGATTTGTCCTCCTAAATAATTACTCAAACCAATTTTGGGCGAATGGATATAAGCTGAAGCAGAGGCATGGCGAAGGTCGCCGTCAATAACCAATACTTTTTTATTTTTAATGGCAAGACTCATGGCTATGTTCATGGTCAAGAACGATTTTCCACTGCCCGGATTGAACGAGGTAACTACAATCACATTGGAGGATTGATCTTTGCCAATCATGAATTCCAGATTGGTACGCAAGACACGAAAAGCCTCATTCATAATATCACGGCTTCCTTCTTTAACCACAATGGTATGTGCCTCATGTGATTTTACTCTTTTCTTACCACGTATAGACAAAGGAATCTCTCCGATAAAAGGAACGCTCAAGCCCTCCAGGTCTTTTCTTCCACGAACACGGGTATTCATGTTTTCACGCATGAACACAATGACTACCGGTATCAATATACCCAAGGCAAAAGCCACCAGGAAAATGTTCTTCTTTACGGGAGCGGTAGGAATCATGCTTCCTCCAGGCTTTGTTATAATACGGGTATTGTAGGCCGTAAATGCCTGAGAAAGCTCGTTCTCCTCACGTTTTTGTAACAGATATAGGTAAAGTGACTCCTTCACCTTTTGTTGGCGTTCCACGCTAAGCAGGTATTTGGATTGCTTCGGGTTGGAGGCAATCTGCGAAGTAGCCTGTCCCCCAATGGCCTCCAAACTTCTGATTTGTGCACGCAAAGCTACCATTTGGTTGTCAATGGAAGTGATCAAAGCGCTTCGCATATCATCCAACGACTTGTCCATTTCCCTGACTAAGGGGTTCTTGACACTACTGTGAGACACCAAGCTATTGCGCTCCAATAACTTGGTATTATATTCATTCAGTTGTGTGGCAAGGCTTGCATTTTCAATGCCGGAATTGGCAGGGAGTAACTGATGTTTATTGTTTTCATTGGTCAAATAGTTCTTTATGTATCGGGCCATATATGCCTGGTTGTT
>UMBJ01023544.1_pt1 | contig 12498 bp, 17 predicted proteins | sample 1963961 | NCBI WGS metagenome assembly UMBJ01 (sample SAMEA4835941, study PRJEB28245) | human gut metagenome | biome: gut microbiome; material: fecal sample | place: Denmark | collected 2008 | reverse complement strand
TCCCGCCAGGTCCATAAAAATTCCTTGATTTTATAGGGGTTTTACTTCTTGATTTTTGAAAGGTAAGCAAGAAGTAAGCAAATGTAATCAAGGTGCAGTGAAGAGTTTATCCGCAAAGTGATGCTTTACGGATAAGCTCTTTTTTGTATTTCTGTTCACTTACATCATACGTGTAGAAATTTTCGTTTACCGCTGGGGTGTTTCCAATTAGGGCAGCAGTTGTTACTGAATCTGCACCATTTACACGCATACGTGAATTCAAGGTTCTGCGAATAGCATGTATACTTTTGACTGGGATTTTTGCCTGTGCACATTTATATCGGGCACATTCGGAAATGGAACGTGGAGTGCAATGTCCCGTAGTAGTAGCGAATAAATAATCACTGGTTATGTTATACTTTGTACGCACTTGTTCTAAGCGCTTGAAAAGACTTATCATCTGGTCTGTTAATGGGACAAATCTTTCTTTTGCGTTTTTAGTTTCTGAAATGTGATATTCATTAGTAACACGATCATGTTTTTCTGATTTGCTGATATTCAGTATACCATTTTCATAGTCGATATCTGACCAGTATAAACCTGCCAATTCACCAACACGCATACCCGTCATCATAGCAAGTTCAACAGCATACACTTGCATATGAGTCGGTTTCTTTTGTTCTGATTCCAACAGTACTTGATAAAGTTTATTTGCTTCTTCTGAACTGAAAGTTCGTTCTGCCGCAGTTTTTTTGCTTTTATCATAGTGTTTTTGAAAAAGCCTGGTGTTTATGTACTCACAGGGATTTTCAGGAATTTGTCGGTTAATCTTAGCATTTTTCATTACACCATTAATAATTCCCCATAATGCGGCTCCGGCTTTAGGCTTTAAATTTAAACATTTTATTGTTTGTATCATGAATACAGAAATTGTTTGGCTTGTAATATCTCGAATATCCATTTTTTCAAAGTCTGTGCCAGAAAAGAAACGCTTGTAATCACTTTTGTATTTGAGTAAAGTGTTTCCAGATACGCCAATCAATTCCTGAATATCTTTCCATTCCTGAAATGCATCTAAAAAATAAATGTGATCAGATTCCTTTTTCCAGTAATCAATGATTGCATCTTCAACTCCTTTTCGGGTTGTTCTCTTGATCTGTCGTCTGCCGTTTGGCTTAGATTTGTCAGGAATATACCCTCTCCAGAATTTATCAGACTTCGGTTCGCTGATTTTCCACGGGTTCATGCTTAAATATTCGTTTCGTTTTATCATATCGGCTTGTTTCTGCACATTCACCATATCCAGTTTACCGCATTTTTTCATATACTGCAATGTTTCAAGTTCCTGTGATGTTAATTCTGTTGCAGTTTTTGTTGTCCCACGGACGTCTAAAGGTATAATTTTGTTCGTTTTCTTCATAGTTGTTGAAATTATTATTCTTTTTCTCATGTCACACATATTATGACATAGTAGCAGAGTACCAGCATCTGAGAGAGACCAAAAGTTCCATCTGGTGTCTGACATATACTTCCTGTCAGGGTGTTGATACTCTGCGCAGTGTTCCTCATTTTATGAAATGTGAGGATTTATTTGTCGAAAAACTCTGTAGTAGCTCTTTTTATTTCATTGACTGCGGAAATAAGGGTTTTATAGTCATAGTATTCTATACCATAACGTGTCTTGTGGTTATCGGCTCGCTTAACAGCCTTATCTGGTCCAACTTCTTCAAAACGTGACAGAAGATTTATCATTTGAGCATTTGAAAAAATGCAGCCCTGGTATTGAATAAGAAAATCTGTCAGAGAACGAAATTGGACAGGATACGCGTTTTTTCCTTGTATATATATGCGTTCGAGTTCTATGTTATATTTTTGATATGTCTGATAGAACATTTTCAACGCTTCATCCCAACGCCGAAACCAATGCTCTTCAAATTCTTTACGTATATCTGTATGAGTCCAGCATTTGCTTCTTTCTTCGAATCTATCACAGGCAGGATCGGTTCCACGACTTTCTGCCGTCTTATCGTAATTTTCACATTCAAAATATTTGTTCTTGATAGCAACAGATAGTTGCTTTTGTGAAAATAAATGTAGCGTTTTGTACGTATTGTATACATTATACTTGACAGCTAGCATACTGATTAACCACCTGTTAAGTTTAGCGTATTTTTCATAACTTCCGTGGTCAAACAAATCAAAGCGCATGTCTACCCGGGTGATTTTATATTCATCAATGCCAACTGAGTTCAAGAACATATCGAACAGTTCTTTAAATCTGGAATAACAATACACATCACCTGAAATTTTGTTCAGATTCAGTAAAATAGAAGCTTGGGTCTGCGTTCCCTTTTGTAGGCTACGGCATTTCACTGCTGCCTGGAATTCTTGAGGGATTTCTTCGATAGTCGCAGATGTTTTTATTGTAATTGTATGTATACTGGCTGTGAGTTTAAAATCAGCCAGTATATCGTTTGTAGTAGTGGTAATCATGATAAATTCTCCTTATTATAATTTGTCTTATGATAATTAGGTACAAAAAATCTCCCATATCATGCTAGCAAAATTATGCTGAGACCTGATGTATTGAATAAAAAGTATCTGGTTCACAAGCATGAGTATAAGAGTATTAAAAACATCTGCGCAGTGGCTTTTAATATACCTATAGTATACCTGGCATATGGTGATGCGTCAAACTAGCAGGAAATCGCAAAAAAGTTATTATTTTTTCTCAAATATTAAAGTCCTACATATAGGCTTAGTGGTATAAGCACTAAAAAAGTCAGTAGCAGAGTTAATCAGCTTACGGTTTTGCAGGAAATAATAAGCCCTTTTCTGGTTGAAAGCACCCCCATGTCTGCAATATTTTTGCGCTGCTTCCTGTTTCACTGTCACATTGTATTTTTATTTGTAGTACATACAACAGTTCTACTAAGTATTGAACTGTGTCTACTATAGATATAAAAGAAGCGGTGTCTCTCAACCACTTCTATGTTGTTCGGATACTATATAATTGACTGCTTTCTCTGCTTTGCTGCTTGCTGATACTATAAACTTGTTATCACTCTTCAGGACTTTCAACCAACTCTGAATATATGCTGCTGAGTTCCTGAACGTCCTGACTGTTTCGATTCCTAACAGATTCATAAAAGACGCGCTACCGATTTCTGCTACAAGTTCTTCTTTGCTGTATGTCTCTGAACCAAATGCTGCATCTGCTCCGGTGTGTAATCTGTCAAGTCTGTTCTTGTGTCCAGTGCTGTGTGTCAGCTCATGGAATGTTGTGCTGTAATATTCATTGATGTGCTTGTACTGTTGTTTCATCGGAACTACAACTCTGTCACGGGATGGACTGTAAAACGCTTCATTACTTGCGCATTCCTCGAATGTGATATGCTCACGTTCTATATACTCTGTTATAATCTTATCTGCTGCTTCTATTGGTTCCACTTCTGCGAATGGTAGCGTCAGAGGTTCAACACCATCAACCTGTGAGATGTGAAAGACGTTGTAATATCTCAGCATTGGAATTTTCCTGACTTCTTTCTCTCCGGTATCTTCGTTTGTTTCTTCTTTTTCTAATATCTTCCAGAAGACTACAAACTCTGATTTCTCACCTTTACGGATGTGACCGCCCAAATCTGTCCACTGTTTAAATGTAGCATATTCTCCGGTGTGCTGTAAAAGCATCTGATTAATAATACTGTATGGTTTCTTGCTGATCCGGTTGTATGCTCCTGATCTAACTCCTGTCCATGGCTTCTCCCACGGGATATTACCTTTTTCAAGTTCTGCAATAATTCTTGCTGTTACCATTTCATATACATTTGCTTTTGCTGCTGCCATAGTTCTTAACCTCCATAAAACTTTTTATTTGTTATTTCATTTGTTCTGTTGCTTTATGAGGTTATTATATATTGGTACTAATATATTTTCAATTCGCTTTTTTCACAAATATATCAGATTTTAATTGTGCAGAATATATAATAGTACCAATATATTTAACTATAAAAAAACAGACCGTATACAATACAGCCTGTTCATCTCATATTATTACTTATATCTTTTTCAATTTTTTCTTTTATTGCGTCCCGAATAAATCCTGCTTTAGTATATTGAAATCTTTTACAATGTTCTTCTAACTCTTCTGCTTCTTTAATAGGCATTGACAATTTTACCTGTTTATAGTTGTTATCAAAATATTTCTTATTTGCTTTTTTCTGCGCATCAGATACAGTCATCCGTTCACCTTCTTTCTTTATTATGTATATATTAGCACTAATATAGTTTTGCGTCAACAGCAGAAAAAGCGTAATATATTGGTACCATTGTATATTATTCACATATTTGTACCAATATATTTGTGCATCATTCCATCTTGATTTTATAATGGTACCAATATATAATTGAGTCATCAAATAAAACACAGCAACAAAGAAAGCAGGAAAGACCGGATGAAGCGATAGGGCGGTTCACAAGTAACATGGTAGTTATGCTGATAAATAATATATCAGATGGAGTGAATGTAGAATAAACATGATCCGGCAAAACAGTTGAAGAAAGCAGGAACGGTAGGACAAGAAAGCCCAGTGTTCGGAACGTAGCAAAAAACCGAACAGGTTGAACCAATCAACACTTTACTCCTTAACCAAGAAGCCGTTAAGCAGAAGAATCAACTAGCGAGAGGACACAGTACTTTGTTGCTGAGTATCATTCAAACAACCGGAACAGCCGAAAGCGTCCACAAACTTTAAGCCATATACCTGTGAGTGAACAGTATAGTAACAATAGTCAGGAAGATGCTTAAAGGGTTGCTACTTATAAGAAATCAAATCTCAGGAGGATAAATATATGTGTAGAACAATGAACGAATTAGAAAAGGTTATTGCAGATTACAGATCACTTAAAGCCATGAAAGAACAGCTTGAAGAAGAATTAAAAGCAGTTGAACGTGAGATCATCGGCTACATGGATGCGAACGAAAAATTGACTGAGACTGGTAACGACTTCACAGTTAAGCTTTCCACCTGCGAAAGAAGAACTCTTGACAGCAAACGTCTCGAAGCAGATTTAGGAAGCCTTGCAGAGTATCAAAGAATCATCCAGTACAGAAGATTATACGTTAAATAAACTGCTGATCCTTCCGGTGGAGGTCAACCGGAGAAAGGTGAGAACATGAAACTTCAGGATTTAACATTTGAAAGAATCGAACACTATGATCCTTTAAATTTAAGAGCTAATGCAGAAGAGGGATTCGTCATGTATGAGAAGCTGTTTAACCAGGGAATAAGCCTTGTATTTCTGAAAGAGCCACATATCAACACTGATACGTACAAGAAAGCCTTACAAGGCGGAGTACCGACTACAGGAACGAATGTTGATTTTATACTGGATGGAATCAACAAGTATCTTTTGGCGCTGGCTAAAGAACAGATCAAACTTGCATTCGATCAGGCAGAGAAAGAAGTTCTGGACCTGCACCAGAGGACTTCTGAGGGAATCGAGACTGCCAGACTGGCTGGTAAACAGATCGGTCAGAAGCCCGGAATCAAGCTCACAACGAAGAAGTCAGTAGCGGCTAAAGATATCATCCAGAAGCACAACAAGAGCTTTGGTGGCTCTTTAAACGACGTAGAGACTATACGCCAGGCAGGTATTTCTCGTAAGACATTTTACAAGTACAAGAGAGCATTGCTTGAAGAAGTTTTGTAGAAGATATTTAATTAATTACCGTTGTCCTGTTGTTGATTATTTAAAGATAGGACAACGGTAATTTTATTGTAGAATGATAATAATGAGTAAAAAGATGGTTTTGAAGACAAATCGATTAAAAGATTCTGGATGTTTCAAGTAAGAATTTGCATTAAATTATAAATAAGATCTGAAACATCAGAAAAATTTACGGCATCGTGAATTACAAAATAATAGGATATATTAACACATTAGTTAATGGATTTCAGATAGTCTTCGATATCGTTCCAATTAATTTCTTCTGAAGCAGAACTAATGTAGTAGGAGTGTGCTAAGGAAGAACCCATTTCTCCCTGGACAATTTGATAATCTGAATACAATGCATAGTCAGTTACTATGGCACCGTATGAATTTGTTGCTGTATATTTAAAAATAATATCAGTATCATGTGTTTTGACACTGATTATTTGTAAACTATCCGGGTTATTAAGAGTTTCTTTTAGTGCATTATAAGCTTGTATTACCTTATCATATGTTCGATTTCTATTGGATTTAGCTTGAGGATTATTTGCTAGTACATCTTTAATATTTAATGTGGAACTATCGGGTTTTGCATTACTCACATCATAAATATAATATGTTTCTCCGTCTTGAGCAAGAGTTAATCCGTTATCTACTTGATAACATGAATCATATTCCAAATCAATAATTATATTTCCATCTATATCCATAATGCCACATTTGTTTTTTCCTACTTCAACAAAATCTTCTGAGAATCCTCCTGAATAAATATGAGAAAATATTTCGTTTGGTCCCCAAATAACATTCCCATCTTTGTTTATATAAGCACCAATATCTTCTTCTGTTTCTACATTTGCTAAACCATTAGAAAATACAGATGCATCGGTGTACTGGGGCTCAATTATTGTGTTGCCGTCCACATCAATAAAACCCCATTTACCATTTTTGCATACGGTTAACAGATTTTCTCCATAACCGCGGCAGGCAGTGTACTGAGGCTCGATGACATATTCCCCTTTTTCATTTATAAACCCTATTTTGGCGTTGTCTTTATTTTCAATAACCATTGCTATTCCTGAGTCATTAAATTCATACGCCATATCCCAGGCGGGTTCAATAAGTAATTCCCCTTGTGTGTTTATGTATCCGTATTTATCATTTTGCGAAACGGCAGCCAATTCATTTGAAAAAGTACATGCGTCATCCCAGTAAGGTTCTATAATAACATTGCCTTTATTATCGACATATCCCCATTTACCGTTATCATTTTTTACTGCAAGTAATCCGTTCCCAAAAGAAAAGTCGCAGTCTTTCCAACCGTCTATTACTGTATCTCCTTTTTTGTTTATGAAAAAAGTGTGTTCATCTTTTCTTACCCAAGCTACTCCATTTTGAAAACTATGAACAAATGAATACTGAGGGGCAATTATGATACTTCCAGTTTTATCTATAAATCCCCATAAGTCTTCTTGTTCTATCGCGGCCATTTCTTCTGAAAATTTAATTGCAGACGTAACATCATCAATTTTTCCTAGCTCTACAACTCCTGGTGCGTTTGCATATATACTTGTAGCATTTGTTATAAAAATTATTCCGCTCAAGATACTAATTAATAATTTTTTCATAATAGTTATTCGTTCCTTTCCATAAGCTATGATTTGTTATTATAACTATAGCCGAATCTTCGGCAATGTGCAACCAGAAAAATCCACCTATAATAATTAAAGAAGCTGAAAACGAAAAGAGGTGGATAAGTTGATTACATATGAGCCATTCTGGCAGACGTTAAAAGATAAGAATATCTCTCAATATCAGCTTATCCATTATTATGGATTTTCTACAGGTACTTTGGATGCGATCCGTAAGGGGAAAACTTTAAACCTGGGAACTGTAGAGTCAATCTGTAAAATGCTACAGGTGAAGAGTATATCAGAAGTTGTAGAATATGTTCCAGAACAGGAGTAAATATGTGATCTTCTTGGAAGTGTGATATAATAGTCTTGCAAAATAGAAGAAACTTCAAAAGGAGATTACTGTTTAATGGATTATCTTACACGTGTTCGGAATTTAAGGAATGACAGTGGCTATTCGCAAGAGTATGTCGGAAATGTATTACATGTGAGTCAACGCACGTATGCGGATTATGAGCTGGGAAATATTAAATTTCCGCTTGATGCCATGATACGTCTTGCAAAATTGTATAATGTAGATATGAATTATATATGCGGGATTACAGAAGTGAGATGCGAATATCCCTGTGATAATTCCTGTCAGGTAAGCAAAAAGTGAATGTGCAGATTCTCCTTTCTTTGTATTAATTATTTGCTGTGCAGTAATCAAAAGTAAGCAAATTTGCTCATAGTGAAATTTTTAAATATTGTTACTTGTACTAACGTTTTTAGAATTTTATGTGTCTGTTCAATTCCCGCCAGGTCCATAAAAATTCCTTGATTTTATAAGGGTTTTATCTCTTGGTTTTTTTAAGTAAGCAAGTGTAATCAAGGCATGATAAAGAGTTTATCCACAAAGTGATACTTTACGGATAAGCTCTTTTTTATAGTCTGATTCGCTTACATCATATGTGTAGAAATTTTCATTTACTTCTGGTGTGTTTCCAATCAGGACAGCAGTTGTCACTGAATCTGCACCATTTACACGCATACGTGAATTTAAAGTCCTGCGAATAGCATGTATACTTTTAACCGGAATTTTTGCCTGTTCATATTTATAACGAGCACATTCAGAAATAGATTCTGGTGTACAATGACCTGTGACAGTAGCAAATTACAAATATAAAAAAGAGCTGCTGCCAGATGGTCAGTGTTGAATATTTTATGTAAATCCACTATAATATAATCAAAAAGGAGCGTGATCGTATGGCTTTACTCAAAGAAGAATCTTATACCATTGAAGATATTTATGCTCTGCCAGATGGCGAAAGAGCCGAACTGATTGACGGACACATCTATTATATGGCACCACCATCGTACAAACATCAGAAACTCGTCATGGAGCTTTCCGCTATCATCCGTAATTATATAAAACAGCACAAAGGAACTTGCGAAGTGCTTCCTGCACCATTCGCCGTATATCTTGATGAAATAAATAATACTTATGTCGAACCAGATATATCTGTGATTTGTGATCCAAACAAACTTGATGATAAAGGATGTAAAGGCGCACCAGACTGGATTATTGAAATTGTATCGCCTGCAAGCAGAAAAATGGATTATCTCCTGAAACTTTTCAAATATCGTTCCGCAGGTGTCCGGGAATACTGGATCGTAGATATCGCAAAAAACAGAATTACAGTATACAACTTTAATCATGATTATTCCATTGAAGAATATTCGTTCACTGATACTGTAAAAGCTGGAATTTACGAAGATTTATCTATTGATTTCTCAGAAATAAATATCCTGTAAAATCTGAAAAAGTTGGTAATACATCCCTTCTATATGGGATTTTACCAACTTTTTATTGTGCTTGTTCCATGGCATATCCGATAGTTTGATTACCAAAACACATCTGGTATTCTTTATGGCGCCAAAGGATTTTAATGATGATATCCTCATCTGCTACCAATCGTCCCACTTTCTTTTGAGCAAAAAAAGACACACCATCTCCATAAAAAATATCCACAGGATAATTCCCTGTGGATGTTTTTTATTCACCAAACTGTTGTGCACATTCTTTCAGCATTTCGCGGATTGGCAGATGGTACGGACATCTGGTTTCACATTTGCCGCATTCTATACAGGCGGAAGCCTTCACCGCAAGAGAACTGTAACGGTTTCTTGCCCAGTCTCCCAGCCCGTAACGGTTAAGATAGCCTGCGAACAGGAACACACCCGAAATATCGATTCCCACACTGCATGGAGCACAGTAATTACATCTGCGGCAGAAATTTGTGCCAAGCTGATTCCGTACTTCCTGAACTTCCTCCAGTTCTTTCTCGCTTAACGGGGAATCATCAAGACAGGCCTTTATATTCTCCTCGATTTCCTTCTCTTCCGCCATTCCCGGGATCACAATAGTAACGTTCTTATTCGAACAGACATAACGCAATGCCAGCGTTCCATTTTCAATTGCACCACCGGCCAGAGGTTTCATATCAATAAAGCCGATGTTTTTCTCCTCACATTTTGAGATCAGCTCTTCCCCCTGACTCTCTACAATATTATATGGAAACATAATAGTTTCCACCCAGTCAAGCTCCAGAGCCCGGGCAAAAACCTCCACAGAATGAGCGGTCAGACCAATATGTCCGATTTTTCCTGCTGCTCTTGCCTCCTGCAGTGCTTCAAGGGCACCACCGGCCGCCTGCACCTGATCAAGCTGTTCCATACTCGGATTATGCACCTGGTATAATTCAATATGATCTGTACGAAGATTATGAAGACTCTTCTCAATATCTTCAGCCATGGCTTCCTTTGTACGTGCCATGGACTTTGTGGCAATTATAAATCTGTCCCTGATACCTTCCAGTGCATATCCCAGATATTCTTCACTGACCGTATATCCTCTGGCTGTATCAATATAATTTACTCCCCGGTCTGCCAGCTTATGCAGCAGTGTCTTTGTTCCTTCCGCATCAATTTTCTGGATCGGTATCCCGCCAAGGCCCATTCTGGAAACCCTGAGACCGGTTTTTCCAAGTGTTACATATTCCATATTTTTTTCTCCTATTTTCAATCAGAGATAAAAAACTGCCACCGGATCTTACCGATGGCAGTTTTTATCTCTTTACATCTGTCGATCAGACAAAACAAACAACTGGTTTCATCCTGATTATACTCGAGAAAGATATTCTCCTGTTCTTGTATCGATTTTCAGTTTGTCGCCCTGGTTAACAAACAGCGGAACCTGAACCTGTGCACCTGTTTCTACAGTAGCCGGTTTTGTAGCACCCTGTGCTGTATTTCCGGCAAATCCTGGCTCTGTCTCAGTAACTTCAAGTTCTACGAACAGAGGAGGCTCAATAGCAAATACATTTCCGTTGTGGGAACAGATCTTAACCATCTCGTTCTCTTTAACGAATTTAAGAGAATCTCCAACCTGATCTTTTGTAAGACCAACCTGATCGTATGTCTCTACGTTCATAAAGTAGTACAGATCACCATCATCATACAGATACTGCATATCTACACGCTCAATACGTGCAGCCGGGAATTTCTCTGTTGGACGGAAAGATTTCTCAAGAACTGCTCCTGTAATAATGTTTTTGTATTTTGTTCTTACGAAAGCAGCACCCTTTCCTGGTTTTACGTGCTGGAATTCAACGATCTGACATACGTTTCCGTCAATTTCAAGTGTGATACCGTTTTTGAAATCACCTGCTGAAATCATAGTTATATTTCCTCCTTAATAGTACAGTTCAGCAATGCTGTGTCTTTTGACAACAACAGCCGTTCAAAGTGTGTGTCCCTCTCATGCTTTTCTCAGTTTTGTGACACACTCTTATTTAATTTTATAATATTCTGCTGTTTTTTTCAACTATTTTTTACACATGTTTTTAATTTTTCTTCAAGCTGACCAATCAGATCCTCAAATGGCTTGTCTCCTGTGATCATCTCAACATCTGCAAACTTTGTATAAACCGGATCGCGCTGTTTAAGAAGTTTTCTGATCTTATCTTCTTTGTCTTCTCCCTCGATCAGAGGATTGCTGCTGGAATTTTCCAGTCTCTTCTTCAACGTTGCATAAGATCCCTTCAAATATACTACAGTTCCCAGTTTTTTAATATATTTTGCATTCTGTTCCTGCATCGGAAGACCGGATCCCAGAGAAATGATCTTCTGTTCCGGATCATCGATCAGTGCCTTGATCACAGTTGTCTCAAGAGCTCTGTAAAATGGTTCTCCGAATCTGTCAAAGATTTCTTTCATTGTAAGGTTCATCTTCTTTGATACTACGCGGTCAACGTCTACAAAAGGAAGATTGAAATCTTTTGCCAGCCGTTTTCCTACTCTTGTCTTACCTGAACCCATAAATCCTATGATAACAATATGGTTCATGAATTCCCCTCCTCTTTGCGGTAAAAATATAGTACAATTCTTTCAAGATATCGTTTCAATACGATCTGAATCTCTTCTTTCGGATTAAGTGGTTTCACCAGAATATTCCGGATTCCTGTGCGTTTCGCACCATATATATCAGTAAAGAGCTGATCTCCTATAAAAACTGTATTACTTCTGTCTGTCCCAAGAAGTTCCATTGCCCTGATATAATTTTTTGTTGAAGGCTTGTGTGCATTCTCGATAAACTGCGCTCCTATCGCATCATTAAAAGAAGAAACTCTCTCGTACTGGTTGTTTGACAGAAAACAGCATTTAAATCCAAGTTCCTTCAGATGTGCAAACAACGCACATGCTCTCTCATCTGCCGGTGCACCATGAGGTACCAGAGTATTATCTATATCAAACAGAAGTCCTCTGTATCCCTGCGCATACAGATCATCGAAGTTTATCACATAGGTAGAATCCAGATATTCATCCGGAAAAAAGCAATTAAACATCCATAGTCATTTCCTTTATTTATATTTTTCTGAAAACAAGATCAGCGATAAGTGTCTGACAGTACGCTGTCCCCGAAATACTGAATCATTATGATCAGCGTTCATTAAGAGGAACATATACTGCCGGTTCCAGAACATTCTTATATGCCGGACGGATGATCTTATCTGCATTAATGAGCTCTTCCATACGGTGTGCACTCCATCCTACGATACGTGCAACTGCAAACATCGGTGTATATAATTCCAGTGGCAGATCCAGCATACTGTACACAAAACCGCTGTAAAAGTCT
>UMBJ01029925.1_pt1 | contig 12736 bp, 20 predicted proteins | sample 1963961 | NCBI WGS metagenome assembly UMBJ01 (sample SAMEA4835941, study PRJEB28245) | human gut metagenome | biome: gut microbiome; material: fecal sample | place: Denmark | collected 2008 | reverse complement strand
GTTCAGAAGTTTATTGCTAATGAGCTGATGCAGGATATGATTTACATTAATCGATTCTCAAAAGAGGATTTTATTCCGTTTAATGTAAATGAACTGACAAATATTGGTCCTGGTTCACTTCTTGGTTTGCGCATCTTGTTCCCTAACAGGGTTATCAACTCTCAGCGTGTAGCAGGTATGAAGGAACTTCTTGCTATGGCTGAAGAGAAACTCAATGAAGTTGCCGAAGTTCATGGAGAACCAATGGTATATGCTAAGTTTAATGCTGAAACTGGAGGCTATGAACCATCTAGCGAATTCAACCTTACAATTAATAATATTGAAGGTTGGTTGTGCGAATATTCCAAGTATTGGAAGTTATCAATTGAAGTAGGCAAAAAGCAACGTAAGTTTAACCCAGTTTCAGAGGCTGATACATACGATGGTACCAATGGTGCTAAGCCTGAAACTGAAACAGAAGATTTAATGTAATTATGGCAAAGAATTATAATACAACTGATTTATCTCCAGACCAAGCTATGGAGCGTCACATTTATCACAGAGACCAGTTTGCTCATTATTTGAGGTGGACACACATCTTGAAAGACGCTAAAATTGGTGATGATGTGGTAGATTTTGGATGTGGTCAAGCTAATTTGCTTGAAGTGTTTTACAGAAATAAGTTTAAGTGTAACAGCTATGTTGGCATCGATATTCGACACAAAACTATTGCAGATGATGCAGCTAAGTTTGCATCAGTTCCTTGGGCTAGCTTCTATGAGGCTGACCTTGTTAAAAATTATCTTGATTACAGCCAGTTTAATGGCAATAAGGTGTGTGCTTTCGAGGTTCTTGAGCATGTCGGTAAACAGAATGCCGATGTTTTCCTGGAGAACTTTAAAGCGTGTGGACGTGATGATGCAACTTATTATCTTTCTACTCCAAATTACGACCCTCGTGTTGGTGCTGCAGGTAATCATACTTATGATTCTGGGGACGGAAGAGGTGTAGATGTTCAAGAGTTTGACCACTACGAACTTGAGGCTATTCTCAAAAAGCACTTTGATATTGTCGATAAGTTTGGAACATTTGCTTCACAGAAAGATTATAAGCCTCTCATGAATGATTGGCAGAAGCAAATGTTTAAAGAATTGAGTCGTTATTATGATTCAAATCTTATGGCAAATATCATGGCTCCAATGTTCCCAGATGCTGCTCGTAATACTCTGTGGATTTTGAAGCGTAAACCTGGCGATATTAAAGTTCCAAAGAATTCAAAGCCGGCTTCTATAGACCCAAATCCTGGTAATATAGACGATTTACTTTAAAAAGAATAACAGTAGTTAAAGCTTGTTAACTTTAACTACTGTTAACATAAAAAATTTCACTATATGAAAATTTTTATGTAATTTTGCACATATAAATAATTTAGTTATTCACATATTAAAATTTTACAATTATGAATTCAGTAATGCAGATTGCAAAAGTAAGAAAGGTTAAAACTCCAGAGCGTGGTACATCTAAGTCAGCTGGTATTGATTTCTTTGTGCCAGAGGATTTTTCAGGTCAGATGCTTCAGCCACACGAGGATGTGCTTATCCCATCTGGTATTTCAGCTCTTATTCCAGATGGATATATGCTTATGGCTGCTAACAAGTCTGGCGTTTGTCCATCAAGAGAGGCTAAGCTTGATTGTGAGACAGAGATGAAAATCACAGGCCAAGATACAACTATTTCAAGTTGTGTTATTATTGGTGCATCTATCGTCGATGAGGACTATCCTGGTGAGATTCACATTCATCTCATTAATGTAGGCAAAGAGCCAGTGTGGATTGAGCGTGGTCAGAAGATTGCTCAGTTTATTTTGGTTCCTGTATCTTATGCAGATATTTGCGAAGCTTCTCCTGAAGTTGTTAAGGCTGCTGTTCTTGCTAAGAAGAGTGAACGAAAAGGAGGTTTTAACTCTACTTCAGAAGAGTAATAAATTGTCCCAGTAACATCCTCTATAGTCCCAGAGTTAACGAAATATATTTATAATATAAATTATTATATTATATGTTTCAATTGCTCTGGGATAAAAAGAGGAGTTCTATCTATTAAAAATATCAGATTATGAAGAAAGTACCGGAAGTAGTAAAAGAACCTATATTCTTGAAATTCGTAGAGCATTATGCTAAAAAATTCAAAGAAAGCAACGGCTTTGGCATGTGGCTACACGAATATAAGGATATGGAAAAGAAAGGCTTATTTGCTCCAAAAATTCTGAGAACTTTCTATATTCAGATATGTACAGATAAGTTTAATTTAGGCTTTATTAGAGACGATGCAATTTGGTATATATGTTCACAAGCCGTTGACGCAGCTAACACCTACATAGACGAAAGAGTTAATTCTATGTATAGGATTGTTCTTATAACTGGAGAGCAAGCTGAAGATGAAGATGGAGACCCATACACAGAATTAACTTATGAAGAAGCTAAAGAAATATGCCAAGCATTAAATGAAGAAGCCGAAGAAGAATTGTTTAAAATGCAAAAGATATGAGCAAAGCTATAGATTTACGAAAATATACAAAACTGGTGCCAACTCCAGTAGCAGAAATTACTAAAGAACAGTTTTTTGCATACGAAAGAACTAGAATGGAAGGCAAAGTGAATATGCTTGATTTGAATGCAGTTTGTCCATTAACAGGCTTAAAGCCTGAAGACATTAAAGCTATTCAGCAAAACTTTCAAGTGTTAAATCAAAAATTCAATAAATCATGGAGGTAAATTTTGAAATTTCTTATCCATATATTACCCAATCTGACAATAATTGGGTATATGAAAATGCAAATCAAGCATTTAATATTTTGGCTAATCGTATATTTAAACTTGGTGAAATGCCAGGTAATAATACAGTTAGACTTGAAAATGTTGGTTTTTATATTGCGCATCCAGAGCACAATCATATTACTGAAGATTGGCGCCAATGGAATGCTAAATATGCAGAAAGAGAGTGGAATTGGTACCTATCTCATTCGAGAGATGTATCAGAGCTTCAAAAGCATGCTCCTATTTGGAAACGCATGCACTGTGGCGATTGTCAAGTCAATTCTAATTATGGCTGGCTGTGGAACCGCAACAAACAGCTACAGAAAGTAATTGAGAAACTTGAGGACAATCCAGATACTCGTCAAGCATGGCTTACACTGTATGATGGTAAGGAAATGGATGACTATGAATATGATACTCCATGTACACTGAATATTGGTTTTAAACTTGAATATATGAGTCAGAAAACTCTTAATATGACAGTTATGATGAGAAGTAATGACTTGATATTTGGTTTTTGCAATGACCAGTACTGTTTTTCTCAGTTACAAAAGTATGTTGCTTCTAGAATTGGTGCGGCAGTTGGAACATATTATCATTTTGCTCAGGACTTGCATATATACTTACCAAGCACAAAAGTATATCCAAAGCACATTAATGATTATTTAGTAGACAATTTTGTAGACTATTTGAAATTATGAAAATACCAATTAAGTTTAAAGGCTGGATGCTGTTTTTAGTATGGTTCACCATTGGAGTTATTTATTTTCCAGTATATTTAGCCGCGTGGATTCTACATGTAGTTGCTAGATTATTACTTGCTATAGCATATTTATTTATGCTCCAGCCACATGTAGCAAGAAATGTTTTTAGTTCAGTATTTGTAACTAATTTAAAGATTATGTAATATGGACAGTAAAGATTTAAATGCGCTCATTGACCAAGCTCTATGTGATATACATAACACAGAGGCTCCTTCAAGTGAAGAAGCCTCTATGATGGAATATTCAGAAGAAGATTTTGCTAAAATGCTAGCAGATATTCAGTCTGAAGATGAAGACTTAGCAAAAGCTGAAATAGAAGCAGCTGCAAATCCAGATGACAACGAGAATTCTGATTTTTCTATCGCTTCTATGGATGGCGATGAGTTTTATAACAAATCAACTCTAAAATATGAAGATGGCAAAGTTAAACGCGAAGTATCTGACGATGTTATCTTTTCTATAGGCGGTGAAAACTGCGTGGAATTTGCCGACAGTCCTAAGCACGACAAAGAGTTAGTCCCTGAACTCAATGATGTTGAGCGCAGATTAGTGATTAGTCGTCGTATTAAAGATGGTATGGCAAAACGCCAGGCTAAAAAAGAACTTGAAAAAGTTGAAATTAATAGAATGGCGTTCGACCAGAAACTTCTCCCTTTATCAGAAGAGTTAACAAGATGGGACAAAACAGCTCTTGTAGAGGAACTTACCAGCAATTTGCGTCAACTTATTAAGCGCTACGACAAATATATCAATGCTAGAATTGCTAGACTTTTATCTCCTGCTATTCCAAAAGCTATTAAGTTAGCAAAGATTAAATGGCCGTGGGTATTTGTTGCAAATCCTGGATTTCTATACAAGACACATCCAGAAGTAGGTGAGGTTCTTACTTATTGGGTTACACCAAATGTGCCATATTATTTCAAGCAGGGTACAGAACAACAGATTCTTGAAGAGCGTGATTCCGAGCTTAGTACGTATTTTTTGGAATGCGTGGATAGAGCTATACATAGATGGTACGAGGCTAGACGCCGATTGGCTGATAGAGAAGTAATTTATGCTTCTAGGCTTGTTGGCGTTAACAATATCAGAACTTATGGCGACTTGTTAAGATACAATCCTTTTTGGTTCAAGAAACTTTATGACCGAATTAAAAAAGACAATCCTTATGGGAAAGCAAAAGCACAGTCTTAAAATCGGCAATAAAGTTATCAAGAATTTAACGCTTGATGATATTATTGATATAAAGTTATATTTAATTAGACACAAATTAGAACGCAAAGAAATATCATGACAACGACAGAACATGACAGAGCCAGAATGCGAGCTTATTATAGAGCTAATAGAGAAAAGCTATTAGCCTATAATAAAGCTTACAGGAAGGCTCATCCAGAAAAATATGTCTATAAAGCTCCAACTTCTATAGAAGAAAAGCTGAAACGCTCTGAGTATGATAGAAAATATTATGCTAAAAACAGAGAAAAAATATTAGCGTATCAAAGAGCCTGGATTGCGGCTAGACCAGGTTATCGTAAACTTCATAAATATAAAACGACATGATAGCAGTAATTATTATATTTTCAGCTGTGCTTGGCATATTTATATCGTGGTGCTTAATAGCAGGTGGAGGACGAAGAGATGAAGACTGAAATAATTCAACTCACTGGCGATTCTTTCTATTATTTGAGAGATGGCGAAGAGCCTATTGACCCAGATAATCTTGAAGAAGCAGAAGAGTTTAAAACTCTGTTTGGTAATTTCAGATTTATATCTGAACCAGAACCTATTGTGGGCACCGATATGGTAGAAGCTAAAATATCAGCAGCAGAACGAAAGAAAATAGCAGGTCAATTCATATTTGAGTTTATCATTCTTCCAAATAAAAAAGCTCATGTGCGAGTTTTTGATTTAAAAACCAATTATGAGGAAAGAAATCAAATTCAAGACTTGGAGCCAATTGGTGACGCATATTGGGTTGAGTATAGATACCACAGTACTTCTCGTTGTAGAGATTTACTTCCAGTTTGTAAGATACACGAATATGAAAAATGGTTTGGCAAAAGTTAATTTCCTATCTGGTGTTCTCTTGGGACTATTTCCGAGAAAATGCCAGATAGGATTTTTTGTAAATTTTTGTAAATTTACACACTGGTTCTGAAAATTGGTGAGATTTTAATCATTATAAACCTATAACGCACCGGTTCTAGGAACTGGCTTTTAACTAATACTGTTGCAATGCCGGGACTTATATAATGTGCTAAGCTGTTTCAGTGCCGCATTATTACCCTATACGCGGGCGCCCGCGCGTACATATTATATATTATATATAGTAAGTGTTAACGGTAGTTAAAGATAAAGCTGTTAACTCTTCTTAACATAAAAAATTTTTTTATTTGAAAAATTATTAGTACTTTTGCACTCAGATAAAACATAATAAGTTTAACAATTAAAATCACAGTAAAATTATGAAAACAGAAATTATTTTGAAAGTCGACAAACTCGAGAATTTAGTAGCATGGATTGCTCGCAATTTTGTATGTGGAAATATTCCAACAAACGTAAGAGCTCTTTACATGTTTGCCAACAGGCCAGGTACTTCAATGGAGGAAGATGGTATTGATAGATGCAGCAAGTTTGATGACGAAGACGAAGCTGAAAAATATTTTGAGGCTTTGAGCCAATCCAAGTTCATTATAGACTCTGAGCTGGTTGACCAAGATGTTATTAGAGACGATACTACAGCTGAAGTTATTCACGTTGCAGAAACTTGGAAAATTACAGTTACTCCAAGCATGAATAATACTGAAGATGCTTTCGTAGCTTATTGCCCAAGACCATACAATCCAGAGTAATAACGCAAATGTTTAACAATTAAAATATTAAGATTATGAGAAAGCCAAAGTTCGTTCCGGTTGATTGGAACCTGAAGAAAATTGCAACTTATTTGCAAATGAGTTTAGTAATTGCTAGTAGTACTCAGTTCTCTCCAAGAGTATTTAAATACTGGGAGAGATACTGTAAAGCAGAATGGGGATGCACGTTACACAGTTCAGTGCCTCGCAGCTAGTAACACAACAGCTATTATTAAATATGCTGGTTCAGAGATATATGTTACCATTGATTTAATCTTAGATGGTGGCAAGGTAAGAACATCAACTAAAGCAGAGTTATCGTAATATGGGAAGAGGTTGGAAATTATTTGAAGCTCTTAAGGATATTGTAAGTCCTGAGGATATTCTTGAGGAAATGGCTAGAAATATGAGCGACCAAGAGTTGCTTGACACTGTTAAAGAAATAGCAAAGAACTTTGATGTAGAACTGTAAGCATAAAATTTCAGTGATTAAATAGCAAAAAGATGTGTTAATGATTTTTAACATTTTCATTAACACTTCTTAACATAAAAAGTTTTCATATTTCAAAAATTATGAGTACTTTTGCAAATGTAATTAGAACATATAAGTTTAACAATTAAATACACAAAATTATGGCAACAATGAAATTCGCCCAGATGGCAACAAAGAAGTTACAGAAGTTAGTTAACGACCCAGCAACCTCTGATGAGGACAAGGTAGCAATTCAGGCTATTCTTGATAAGCGACAGGCAGCTGCTCAGGCTCCAGCAGATAATGGAGCAGCACTTTCTCCAGAGGAGCAGGCAGCTATCGATGCAGCAGAGAAGGAAGCCGCTAAGCAGAATTCTGAAGCTGGTGAGAACAAGGAAGCAAAGCCTAAGGCTAAGCGTGAGGCAAAGCCAAAGCAGAGCATGGAGGAACTTGACGCTGAGGTTGCAAAGGCAAATGAGGAGGCTCTCGGTCATCGTTGTGAGACACTCATGCCTGGTACTGCTATTAAGGTTGGTGGTTACGTTAAGGGAGTTCTTAAGGAGAAGCGAGCTATGCGCTGCTATCTTCTCATCCAGTCCGATGTTACAGATGAGAACCCTACAGGTCGCCAGTTCTACAAGGTGTTCAAAGAGGTTACAATCTTGCCGGAGACTGTAGAGCTTCACAAGGCTAAGAAGACAGGCGCTCGTCGTAAGGCTCAGGTTGATACTGAAGAGTGGATGGCACAGGCCGATGAGATTGTAGAGGCTGCTGGTTCTTATGTAGGTCGCCAGATTGACCTTGGCGACGATACTAAGACAGATTCTCGAATTGAGACCATTATCAAGGACAAGCGCTCTTGCACAGTGTTCTTCCGCATTGGCTTCAAGGATGAGAATGGTGCTCACAAGTTCACTCACAAGGCAATCCATTCAACCAAGGATGAGGCTGAAGGTGGTAAGGTAGTTATCACAGAGCCAGAGGGCTTGCTCCCATTGGATGATGCTGATGAGACTTACAAGGAGTTCCAGACCAAGTGGCAGACACGTGCTGAGCGTCAGCCAAGAACTGCTCTCACTCCTGAAGAGAAGGTTATCCGCGCAGAAGAGGCTCTTAACAAGGCAAAGAAAGCCTTGGAAAAAGCTAAGGAAGCACTTCAGAACAAGCAGCTCGAGTATGACAACGCTAAGGCTGCTCTCGATGCTAAGCATGATGAGCAGGAAGCCAATGCAGAAGCTGAGGCTAAAGAGGCAGTAGACGCTGCAGCTGCTGAAGCAGAGTCAGGTGACCTTATGTAAAACAATTAGTTGATTGTTTTCTTCTCATAAATGTTTTTAAGTATACTGTTTGAAATTGAACTCCTAGGAAGCGACTAATGGACTGTGGTCCTAGGAGTTTTTAAATGCCAAGTAAAACAAATATCTGCTGTTCTGTTTAAAGGATTTATGCAGGGTTCGATTCCCCGCCTTGGCACTATTGGTTCTAACTACGGTGAGAACCCATAATTTTAATAGAATTTTAATTGTTTTTAGGCGGATAGGTAATCGTTGTGAAACGGTTACCTATTATTTTTTACAGTAACATATAGAAACGGCTCGCTGGTGGCAAATTTTAAAATTTTCAGATATTTATATATAAATAATATATTAAATTATATAGAATATTTGATCCACACCGCATTATTTTTATTAATTAATATAATTATAAGGCTTAATATAAAATATTGAATTCTAGGTACCAGGAAATGGTTTTAGCTAGAAAGCTGACATCTGGATATAGAAACCGGCAAGTTAAGCCTACAAACTTTAACATTTCATTTAACTACTGTTAACATAAAAAATTCTTGTGTGAACTGTGATAACTATCTTACCTGTCCATTGGCAGTTGACGGTTCTAAAGGTAGTTGGGTGTGTGATAGTTGGTGGAGAATGGTGTGATAAAACCTCAATTCCTATCCAGTGTTCTCTCGCTGGCCATTTCTAAGATTTGGCCAGCGGGAATTTTTATGAACTTTTACAGAATTTCAGCACACCGGGAGTACGATTCGGGTACATTCCTGTTAATAATAGTGGAACGCTACAATATCGCTGTGCATTCATTACAGCTTCTCAGCTATACTGTTACAGTGCCGGGAACCATATTTGCTGCGTACTCACCGGGTCTAATAGCCTATATATTATATATAATAATGTACGCGCATATAATAAAAATATTCGAAATAATAAAATATTTAATATTAAAAATTATTAATTTAAAAGTTAAATATTTTAATAATTATATTTTATAATAAAATCGGGAAATAATATATTAATTTATTATTATTTTTAATCATATAATAATAGATTTATTTATTTAAAAATAAAATATGAATTAAAGTCAAAAAATTTTTTTATTTCAAATATTATTATTATCTTTGCGTCAGATAATTAAAATAATAAGAACAATTAAAATATTAAGATTATGACAGTAAAATTACAGAAATTAAACAAGAATCAGATGGTTAAGTTGCTGGATGCAATTAACCGTGAAGGAGTTGATAATCAATTCTGGGCTGTAAGCAGCTATGAAAATAGTTGGAATGCAGCTGAGGTTTTCAGCGGCACAAATCAAACAGAATTTGAGCCGGGAGATTATATTACAGTAATGTACGATGAAGAAAACCAGTTTCCTACATTTGATGAGAATCTCAGCATTGTTACTAGTTTTCCACACTATGATTACTGGATTGAGGAGGGTTTAAGAGTGTTAATTTTCAAGATTTAAAACAGTTAAAATATATTAAGATTATGATGGTAAGAAGCGATGAATCAGTATTAGAGCTGAATATAGCCGAGTTTTTGGCAGAGTATTTCACTGGTTCTACCAGTGCAAAGGACCAGTTCTCATACGGTCCATTTTGGGATGCTGTAGTTGCGGATAACTATAACGGTGAAAGAATTAATATTTTCACAGGTAATAAACAGAAGCACGATGGCAGTTTCTATTACGAATATGGCTTGCTTAAAGCCGAGGAAGAAATGGAAGCCGAGCATCTAGTTACAGAACTGAGGCTTGACGGCATTTATGGCTATAATATTTTCTATGAAAACCCGGATGAAGAGCCGGTATCATTCTACTTCTACACCAGAACTAGAATCGCTGCATTCATCCAGCACGAGAATGAAGTTATGAACCTTGCAGCTGAAATGTTGGAAATCACCCAGCAGAAACCAATTCTGTGTCTTGAAAGTCACACGCGTTTATTCCGTAGTGCTCTTGATTCCATACTGCAGGCTTACTCGAATGGTGAATACAGCAATGAAGATTTGCGGAGAGAATACTGTCCAGATGTTACCGAGGTTTACACGGATTGGATGCGGTACAAGTTCAGATGTTCTAACGAGTATGAAGCTTATATGCTTATGGTTGGAGACGTGGAGGGAAACAACGTTTGTAACGCAATCGACGCGGCGTGGACTTGGTTCCATACAGGCTTCGTGAATAACTTCATCAGTAAAGACCCAGAAACTAATTTACTTCACTTAAACTGGTAATAATATGGTTTGTTTTATTTTAATATCTGTAGGTCTGGTGATTTTCACCGGACTTACTCCAGAGGAATGGAAACGGTGGTGGCACAAGAACTATACTTGGGACGACACAGAACTGTAATTTGGTAATTTAATATCTCAATTCCTATCTGGTGTTCTCTCGGACCCATTTCCGCAGAATCACTGGGTAGGAATTTTAGTGAATCTTTGTAGTTTTACAGTACTGCGCCAGAATCGGACGGAAACAATTCAAGTTTAGTTACGGTTCTATGGCTGCTTTGGAGCCGAACTGTTACGGTGCCGGGATTTTGGGTAGGTGATAAGCTGAAAAACGGCACGTGAACAGCAATGGAGCCATAAAATGGCTCGGGTTAAAAGCCGGAGAAATCCAGTGTTCTCTCGGAGCCATTTCCTGGAAAATCACGGCTGGGAATTTGCATGAAGCCTTGTAGAATTGCGGCTTTATACCTGATAAGTATCTGACCTATATTTATATATTTTTAGACTAAATAAAGTCAAAAAATTTTTTTATTTAAAATATTTCGCCCGAAGCTCATATTTGGCCTATATGGGCTTTAAATTATAAAATAATATATTTATATATAAAATAAAAAATAAGGCCTTATAGGCCCATTAAATGGCCTTAAAATCGATTTTTTAATATAATATATAAACTAGATTTTTATATATTATTTATAAAAATTTTTTACTTTATTATTAATAATTTTTAGACTAAATAAAGTCAAAAAATTTTTTTATTTAAAATATTTTTATATATGCGTGTACTTATATATTTATATAAAAAATTTTTTATAATAATTTTTTACTTAGACTATAATTTATAATTAAAATAATATATCGATTTATTATTATTTTTGACTATATAATAATAAATTTTTTTATTTAAAAATAAAATATTAATAAAAGTCAAAAAATTTTTTTATTTAAAATATTATTATTATCTTTGCACTATAAATAATAAATATATAGCCTATATAATTATATTAGTTATAATTAGATTTTTTTATATTATTTATTAATTATTTTTAGAGTTCTTTGACTTATTGGACAACGTTAGCAATAATTAAGGATTATTAGCAACGGTTAAATAATATTAATTTTATAATATTTAATTATATTTTAATATTTTTAGTGTTAGTTAAAAAATTATAAAAACAATTAAATTATATTAAAAATTATGAAAAAAATTAAAATTTCGCGTTCTTTCACTTTTAAGGCTTATAAAGTTGAAGTAGACCAAAAAATATTAAATGATTCTAAAAAATATTTAGAATTCATAAATAATATTAAAAGTGCAAATATTAGCAAACATTATGGTTCTTTCACTTTTAAAAGCGATTGTGAATATTATGTAGAAAAAAATATTTTAGATATTTTTAATAATATTTCACAAGGTCCAAAAAATGCTAATTTTTATTTAATTTATAAAATTTCAACATTAGAGGACTCAAATATTAGTGATTCTTTGCTCATGTCAATTTATTATAATATTGACGAAGAAAAAATAATTTTAGATTAATTTAATAAATACTAGGCTATATTAATATAGCCTAGTATTTCTAAAAATATATTAAATATGGACAATAAAGACGAATTTTATTTAAAAATAGTGGTTTTTAGTCATTTTTTCGATTATTTAGCACTTGGGCTAAATTATACTAATGACTATAAATTTAGTGATTATTATAAATTATTTGAACTTATTAATAAAGATGAAAATATTAAAAAGTTTAATAATATTATTAATAATTATGATTTATTAGATTTCGTTAACGATATTTATAATAATAATATAAATATTAAATTATTTTATGATACGCAAAAATTATTAGTAAATATTAGCGATGGTGAAAAATATTATATTTTTGGCATAGATATTAGGCATAAAATATTTAAAAATTATAAAAATATGCAACATTTTGTTAGCGAACTCGAAGATTATATAGATTTTACTTTTAATAATAAAAATTAGGCTAATTATTATTAGCCTAATTTTTTTATTTAATTATTTTAACGTTTGTTTATTTTAGTTTAATGGTTAAATAATTTAAAAATTTAATTAATTTTAAGCTAAAAATCGGTATTTTTTTGACACTTATTAGCATTTAATTGCTAAAAAATATTAAATTTAATTAATTTTAGCTAATAGGTTGTTAAATTATTCTAAATTTAATTAATTTTAGGCTAAAAAATTAATAGCCTATTAGGCTAAAAAATATTAATTTTAATAAAAATTAGGCCCCCTTAACAATTATTAGCCTGGCAGCCCCTTATTATTTAAAGACTTGTCCAAATGCTGAGCCAAAAA
>UMBJ01030355.1_pt1 | contig 12835 bp, 10 predicted proteins | sample 1963961 | NCBI WGS metagenome assembly UMBJ01 (sample SAMEA4835941, study PRJEB28245) | human gut metagenome | biome: gut microbiome; material: fecal sample | place: Denmark | collected 2008 | reverse complement strand
GCGCATTTCCCCTGCCTGTGATACCATAATGAGCAAATTTGCCATCATTTTTTTAACCAGCACAAAAGACTTTTGCAGGAAGGAATCCCCTATGAAAAAGCACAAAAGCATTACCATCCTTCTGATGTGTATGTTACTCCTCGTGTCTGTCTGCGCAGGCATTTTATTTGGAAGCGTGAATATTGCATTCAAAGATATCTTAAATTGTCTGACCGGGACAGACCGCAGTTCTACTTCTTATATTTTAATCACTACCGTGCGCATTCCGCGCGTGCTCGGCGGACTTTTTGCCGGGATCGGGCTGTCCTGTTCGGGTGTGATCTTACAGGGCGTAATGAACAATTCGCTGGCAAGCCCAAGCACGATCGGTGTCAATTCCGGCTCCGGTTTTGCGGTCATGCTCGCCATGATCTTTTTCCCGGCAAACTCATTTACACTTCCGGTCTTTGCGTTTTGCGGCGCCCTGATCACCACACTGCTGATCTTTTTTCTGGCTGCGCTCTCAGACAGTTCAAGGACTACGATCATTCTTGCCGGAATTACAGTCTCAAGTTTTTTAAGTGCAGGCATCAATACGATCAAACTTTTAAATACGGATATCACGGTGAATCTGACGTCTTTTCTGATCGGTTCCCTCTCCGGGCTTACCCTAAGCAGGCTGATCCTGCCGTGCCTCTGTATTGCTATTGCATTCTTTGTTTCCTTGTTTCTCGCACAGCCATTAAATATGCTCGGGCTTGGGGATGACATCGCGCGCTCCCTCGGACTGCGCGTTTCACTCACCCGCTTTTTGCTTCTGTCCCTCGCAAGCATCCTTGCCGGATGTGTCGTCAGTTTCGCCGGTCTGCTCGGCTTTATCGGACTGATCATCCCGCATATCTGCAGGCGGCTTTTTGGCAATGATGCACGTTTTCTTTTGCCGTGCTCCGCACTTTTGGGCGGCAGTTTTGTACTGTTATGTGACCTGCTCGGACGAATACTCTTCTCTCCGTTTGAGCTGCCCGCCGGGATTATCATGTCGTTCGTCGGCGGACCGTTTTTCCTGTATCTGTTACTGAAAAAGAAAGGAGGGCGCAGAGTCCATGCTTGAATTTCGCAATGTTTCCGTTTCCTGTCAGCACACGCCGATCTTAAACGACATCTCATTAACTTTCCGTGACGGGGAGATCACCACGATCCTTGGCCCGAACGGCTGCGGCAAGACTACCCTGGTCCAGTGCTTAAACGGTGCTTCCACGGTGACCGCCGGACAGATATTCTTAAACGGACAGGATTTTCTTAAAATTTCCCCGAAAGAACGTGCAAGAGAAATTTCCCTGCTCCCACAGGTCCGCACGATCATTCCTGCTATTCCGGTTAAAATGCTTGTGGAACACGGGCGCTTTCCTTATCTTGGATTTTCCCGCCGGAAATCAAAGGAGGACACTGAAATTGTAAACCGTGCCATGGAATTTACCCACATCAGCCAGTATGCCGACCAGTATGTCGACACGCTCTCCGGCGGTATCAGACAGCGCGTGTTTTTTGCCATGGTGTTAGCGCAGGATTGTGATTACATCGTGTTGGACGAGCCGACCACCTATCTCGACCTGACCGGGCAGCGCGAATTTTACGCCATGATAAAGGAATTAAAAAAACAGGGAAAAACGATTATTCTGATCTTACATGATCTGAGTCAGGCGGTGCGCATCTCAGATACGCTGGTTGTCATGAACCGCGCCGGTTCCAGATCTCTTGATAAAGCAGCGCATGCCGGTACAGACTCTGATGTTAAAGCAACTGATTTTCCCGGCAGCATCGCCATGGTTAGCACGCCCCAGGAGTGTCTGCAGTCGCATGTGATCGAGGATGTGTTTCAGACAAGCTGGAAAAGGTTTACGGATGAAGATGGGGAGTATTACTTTTTTGAGTAATACTCTTTTTTGTATGAATTTTTCTTGACATATGGATTAAAATTATGTATTTTTATTTTGCATTTGATTGTGCACAATTTAATTGTTTTAAATCTTTTATTTTGAAAGGAAACTTTTACTATGAATTTTTATGATTATGAAGCAGAGGATGCAGGATTTGAGATTCTTGATTTCCCATGTAATCAGTTTGGAAACCAGGCACTTGGAACAACCGAGGAGATCGCATCTTTCTGCGACGCAAAATTTGGAATTACCTTTAAACTTTTTTCCAAAATTGAAGTAAATGGAGAGAATACGCATCCGCTGTACAAATATCTGAAAGAACAAAAAGGTTTCGGAGGATTTGATCCAAACCACCCTCTCACCCCGCTGCTCGAAAGCGGATTATACCGCACCCAGCCGGATTTCCGTAACACCCCTGATATCAAGTGGAACTTTACGAAGTTTCTGATCGACCGGGATGGAAATGTGGTAGAACGGTTTGAGCCTACCACCTTTTAGCATTTCTATCCATGTATCATCTGAAATCAATTCTGCTTTATAGGATGTTTTGAGCACTTCACGCGGCGAACCCGCAATAAAACCCGTCATTGCATAATATTCTACCAGTATATCCTTCATAACTTTCCATGCCAGATCAAATGTGATGCTAAATTTTGCACTGGTTCCACTCAATACAAAAGAATCCGAAAGATCCCGCTGTTTTGCTTCTGCAAGTGCATCAAAATCCTTCACACCGGACACGGCAACATCAATGTCACTTCTCTCCAGTGCTGTTCCTTTCGCTCTAGAGCCAAATAAGATCACCTCCACCGCCGAAAAATGTCTGCAAAGTTCTGCAACCGCCTGTATTACTTCTTCTGCCCTCACAAATACTACCTGCCTTTTTCACATATTGAAATCATTTTAGCAGACGTTGCCGGTAATAGCAACGATTGCCTTTGACGTGTATTTATGTTTTAATATGAACACTTAAAGAATTTTCGCCAGCAGAACGGAGCGTACAGGTCTTTATTGACAGTTATTTTCTGAATGAAACAGGTCTGATCAGTGTGCATCCAAATGAAAATACGGCTACCGTATTGTTAAAAACAAAAGATTTGTTACAGATCATAAAAGAACACGGAAACGCCGTTGATGTTGTTTCCATCTAATCAGATAATATACAAAAAGGAAGCACACTCTGCTTTAAATGTGATCCATTCACTGCAGTATGCTTCCTCTTTTTTTTAATTACAACTCCATCTCTGCCGTCTCCCCGATCACAATAACCGCCGGAGACTGCATCCCGGATTCTTTTACTTTTTCTGCAATATCAAAAAGTGTTCCTCGCACACTTACCGTTTTTCCATCAAAATTTCCCTGCACCACTGCTGCCGGTGTTTCCGGAGATTTTCCATACTCCATCAGCCGTCCGGCCAGTTTTGAAAGCTGGTGCATTCCCATCAGAAATACAAGCGTGCCCTCCACTGCCACAAGTTCTTTTAGTCCTTCCGGCAGACTGTCCGCAGTGCCTTTCGTATGTGCCGTCACCACATGAAAACTGCGGCTTTTTCCACGGTGTGTTACCGGGATTCCTGCTGCCGCCGGAACCGCAATGGCAGATGTGATTCCCGGCACTTCTGTCACCGGGATTTCTTTCGCCTTTAACGCTTCCATTTCCTCACTGCCTCTGCCGAAAACAAACGGATCTCCGCCTTTTAAGCGCACCACGCGTTTGCCTTTCTTCGCATGTTCGATCAGGATCGCATTGATTTCTTCCTGTTCCCTGCTATGTACACCGATCCGTTTCCCGACATAAATTTTTTCACAGCTCTCCGAAGCGTGATCTAACAGACGCGCATCGATCAGATCGTCATAGACAAGCACCTCGGCTCTCCGTATTGCATTTAAACCGCGCAGTGTGATCAGGTCATATGCACCGCAGCCCGCACCGACGAGCGTTACCATGCCTGTACTGACGATTTTCCCTAATCCAGTCTGTTCCGCACTCTGGCAATAATCTCTGATCCGCTGCCTCGTCTCTTCCTCATCCGGCACGCGGTTTTCATCCATGCAAAGCTGTGCTGTCTCTTTCAAAAATCTGGCTCTGATCCTGTCATCTGCAATCATTTTTTTTGCAGGTTCCCGGATTGATTCTAAATAATCAAGGATCTCTTCCATCTGATTTGGAAGTTCCCTCGCCATGCGGCTTCTTAATTCTGCCGCGATCTGCGGACTGGCTCCTGCGGTGGAGATTCCCGCGGTCAGTTTTCCTTCTTTCACAAGAGACGGAAATAGAAAACCGCAGTAATCTTTGTCATCCACCACATTGACTAAAATTCCTTTTTCCTGACACAGTGCGCTGATCCTGTGGTTTAATTCCCTATCATCGGTTGCCGCAATGACAAATGCACAGCCCTCGATATCCTCCGGCACAAAGGGACGCTCCTCACACATAAATGCCGGATCCTGTTTTAATTTGTCCATAATATCCGGTGCTATTATGGTAATCTTTGCACCGAACGGCTTCACCTTTTCTGCCTTGTGTGCTGCAATCCTGCCGCCACCCACGATCAGGCCTTTTTTATTTTCTATATCAATAAAAAACGGAAAATATGCCATTTTCAAACCAAACCTTTCTCACTCCGCCTCCGGGTACAGAATATCTGCCAGCTGCTTATAAGCCTCTCCCCATTTTGCATTCGGTTTTAAGTTGAATAAGCGCTTATCAAGGATATAATAATGATCATTTTTCACAGCGGTCAGGGATGCCCATGCCGGGTTTGATGTCAGAAGATCTTCCACATTTTTCATGGCGGCATCGCTGTCATTTCCCTGAATCGTCACAAAAATATACTGTGGATCAGCCGCAATGATCGCCTCCATGCTGAGGTCATCTAACAGGCTCTCGTCGCTGTCTGCGATATTCACACATCCAAGGTCTGCCAACATTTCCCCGCAGACATTTCCGTCACTGCCCTTGGCCTTTACATTGCTTGATGCTGCCCGAAGGAATAATACAGTCGGATTACTGCCGTCCGCTCTCTGCTTCATTGCCTCTACTTCTTTCTGCACATCAAGACCATTTTTCTGATAGAGATCATCTCTGCCGGTGATCTGTGTACAGATGGAAAGCATATTTAAATAATCATCAAAATTTGCAACGTCAAAATAGGCAACGGTAATTCCTGCCTGTGTCAGTGTTTCCTCCATTGCAACGTCTGCATCCGTATTTGCACTCGCGATCACAAAATCAGGCTCCGCTGCAATGAGCTGCTCGACATCCGGCTCCAAAATGCTGCCAAGATTTACCACACTCTCATCAAGGTCTAAACCAAGGCTCTCCCAGGAATCATTTGCTGCTGCAACAACATTTCCGCCTGCTAACATCCATACATCCGTAAAACTTCCGATCAGCGTTGCCACACGATCAGCAGATTTCACTGTCACCTCACGTCCGAGATCATCGGTAAAAGTATAACCCTGTGTCTGTGTTTCGGTATTTGTTTCCAATGTCTCAGTCCCGGCTTCTGATGATCCAGCGTCTACTTCCAGTGTCTCAGACAGTTCCATATCTGCTTTACTGTCCGTTTTCTGCTCAGCCACAGCCGGCACATTCCCTGCTGTTTCATCTGCAGAAGTCTCCTTTGCTCCCCCGCAGCCTGCAGAAAGAAGCAGCGCTGCAAGCACGCCTGTCAGTGCCAGTTTCTGATAAATTTTTTTCATGTTTTTCATCCTCCGTAAGTTGTTTCTACATTTTTGACATTATATTTTTTGTTGCTTTTTTTGTCAACTATACAGGTCTCGCAGAGGGATTAAAATTTCAAGGCATAAATTTGACTTTTTCGTCATTAATTGCTATAGTGGGAAACGTTCCATACAAATGCTAGGGGTGCTGTTTATACCATATGGTATTGACAACGTGCTGAGAGATGATTTCATCGACCCTTATTACTTGACCCGGATAATACCGGCGTAAGGAAGCGTTTTCTTTTACTTTATTCTGGTAAGAAACAATCCCCCGTGTTTGTAGACAATAAAATGTACGCTCCGCGAACATTCTATTATCATGAATTAGGATTCTGGTGTCAAAAGGTGGCTCACAACTTAGCGATTGTCAAATTGCACAAAGTTGGGACTCGTTTTGTGACTTTGTGCAACTTGACAGTCAAAAATTGAAAACCACCTTTTGATACCAGAATCAAACAAGGAGGATTTATGAATAACTTTTTTGCTACACCGGAAGGAGCCTGGGGAGACGGCTCCGTACATCTTACGATCACCGGAATCGTGATCGTTGTCGTTATCATCGCATTACTGCTCATCGTTGCAGCGTTTGTGCGTCAGAAAAATGCAAGCCGCAAAGCAGCTCTGACTACCAAACAGCTTGTTTACTCTGCGGTTGCCATTGCACTTGCCGTGGTATGTTCCATGATCAAACTGTTTGAAATGCCGATGGGTGGTTCCGTCACATTACTTTCCATGCTTTTTATTGTTTTAATCGCATACTGGTATGGCCCTTATGTCGGCATCATGACAGCCGTTGCATATGGTCTGGTACAGTTTGTAACGGAACCGATCTTCTACACGATCCCACAGATGCTGCTTGACTATCCGCTCGCATTCGGTGCACTCGGTCTTGCCGGATTTTTCAATAAGAAAAAATGGGGACTTCAGATCGGATATGTGGTCGGCGTTTTCGGACGTTTCATCTTTTCCACGATCTCTGGCATTGTATTTTTCGCATCCTATGCACCGGAAGGCATGAACCCGATCCTTTATTCTTTAGGATATCAGGCCTCCTATCTGGTACCGGAAGCAGTCATTACACTGATCATTATCAGCATACCGCCGGTTGCCAAAGCACTGGCACGCGTAAAACAGAATGCAGTAGAAGCATAAAATCAAAAAAACAGCCATACCGTTTTTATTTCAAAGCGGTACGACTGTTTTTTTAGTTCTTTTATGTATTAATCCAACAGCATCTGTACGCATCCATACATTCCGGCATCATTTCCAAGTCCTGCAGACACAAACTTTGTGTTGCGGCAGGCATGGAAGGATGTCTCCACAAAATGCTTCTGGATGCTCTCGATCAGGATACTTCCTGCTTTGGAAACGCCGCCACCGATGACAACAACTTCCGGGTCAACCACACATGCAATATTAGATAAGGTAGATCCTAAGATTCCGCAGACTTCATCCACTAAACCAAGTGCCACTGCATCTCCGCTCTTTGCCTCATCAAACACATCTTTTGCAGTCAGTTCCGGGAAGTTTCTAAGGCTTGTCTCATCGTTGGTCTTGGCAAGTTTTCTCTTTGCCACACGAACGATACCGGTTGCGGAAGTGTACTGCTCTAAGCATCCGTACTGTCCACAGTTACATGCCTCGATCTCATCATGATTTACGGTAATATGTCCGATCTCACCGCCTGCTCCGTTAAATCCTGCAACGACCTTTCCATCTACGATGATACCGCCGCCGACACCGGTTCCAAGTGTTACCATGATAACGTCTTTACAGCCTTTTGCTGCCCCCTGCCACATCTCTCCGAGAGCTGCAACGTTGGCATCATTTCCTGCTTTGACCTTAAGACCTGTCAGATTTCCGAGTTCTTCCTCTACATTCACGATTCCCCAGCCTAAGTTTACACAGCGGTTTACAACACCGTTGCTCTTAACCGGACCTGGAACACCGATTCCAACACCCTGTACATCATCTTTGCTGATGCCTTCCTGTGCCAGTTTATTATCAACTGCCTGTGCGATATCAGACAGGATTGCTGCTCCGTTATTTTCCGTGTTGGTCTTGATCTCCCATTTATCGATCAACTTGCCGTTTGTTTCAAAAAAACCGATCTTACAGGTAGTTCCCCCGACATCAATTCCAAATGCATACTTTTTCATTTTCGATCCTCCAGTATTCTTCGCAGCAACATACCTGCCACGCGTTTTTTTGCTCATATTAAGGTAATGATAACGTTTCCAAATTTGTATGTCAAGCCTTCATCAGTGCTTTCTGCATTCCAAATCTGTTCTGTTGTTTCTGTGTTCTGCTGCTCACTGCTGTCGTTCGCCTTGTTGTTATTGCTGCGGTTAGTCCTACTGCTGTTGGTCTTGTTGCTGTTGGTCCTGCTGCTGATCTTGTTGCTGTTGTTGGTCCTGCTGTTGTTGCTGTTGCTGCTCCTGCTGCTGTTGCTGCTGTTCCTGTGGTTGCTGCTGATCCTGTGGCTGCTGGTTCTGTGGTTGCTGCTGATCCTGTTGCTGCTGGTTCTGTGGTTGCTGCTGATCCTGTTGCTGCTGATTCTGATCCTGCTGCCCGGCATTTTCCTCCACATTCTCATCCGGATTTTCCTCCGTCTCTTCCGGATGGAATACATGAACCTCATCCGATACCTGCGCATACGGTAAAAATTCCATCGGAGAACGTCCTTCATGTGCCTTTAACATAAACTTCTGCCAGATCGTGCCCGGATAGGTTGATCCCATCAGTTTATCCATTTTTTTCGGCATATCATAACCAACCCAGACACTCGTCGTGTAATATCTCGTATATCCCACAAACCATCCGTCCTTCTGGTCGTTGGATGTACCTGTCTTTCCGGCTGCAGGCATACTGCCAAGACCAAGTCCGTGTGCTGTTCCGCTCGTGATAACACCTTTTAAAACATCTGTCATCATACGCGCCGCATTCTGCTTATACACAGCCTCTTCCGTCTGTGCAGATGCATAGATTTCATTGCCATCCGCATCTAATATCTTAACAATACAGGTCGGTGCCCGGTAATTTCCATCGTTTTCGATCGCTGCATACCCGGACGCCATCTCAAGCGCAGACACACCGTTTGTAAAACCTCCAAGTGCCGTTGCCGGTCTGTAGTCATTGGCATCCAGTTTTGCAAAATTCATTTTTTCAAGATAAGAAAGACCGACTTCCGGAGTCAGCTCCTCATATAATTTCCATGCGATCGTATTGACAGACTTCTCCACAGCCGTCCGGACTGTGATCTGACCGGAATAGGAACCATTTGCATTCCTTGGTCCATCCTCGATCGGCTCGTCTGTCACCACAGAGTCCGGCGTATAATTGCGCTCAAAAGACGGTGTATATACGATCAGCGGCTTAATGGCACTGCCCGGCTGACGGTAACTCTGAAATGCACGGTTTAACGTATAACCGGAGAAATCCTGGCTTCTTCCACCCACGATCGCCCTGACATAGCCATTGTCATTGTCAATACAGACTGCTGCCGACTGCAGGGCATACACGCCCTCATCATTGACCTCCGTGTAACCGGCGAGTGCCTCGTTTACCGTATCCTGCAGTTTCTGCTGTAAGTTCAGGTCAAATGACGTATAGATCCGGTAGCCCGCAGTATACAGCTTTTTCTGACACTCACTGTACAGCGTCTCATAAGCTTCGTCATATTTGTTTTTTTCATCTTCCGAGGAAAACTGATATTTAAACTGGAAATCCTCCGTTTCCATCAATGCCCTGGCTGCACAATAATAGGTATAGGTCTCCACATAATCATTTTTTGCCAGTGCTTCCGGCCGGTCTAACGCCATCACCTCACCCAGTGCATTTTCGTATGCTGTTTTGGAAATTTTCCCATCATCGAGCATATTTTTCAAAATACGGTTTCTTCTCTTGTATGTGTTCGTGATATTCGTAAGTGGATCATAGAGCGTCGGATTATTTGGTATCGCACACAAAAATGCCTGCTCCGACAGATCAAGATCCTGCACATCCCGGTTAAAATACCCACGGCTTGCCGACTGGATCCCATAGTATCCGTTTCCAAAATAAATATTATTAAGATAGAATTCAAGAATCTCATCTTTGGTGTACTTCTTTTCGAGTTCCCGCGCGATATACATTTCCTCAACCTTTCTCTGCCATGTCTTTTCCTGGCTCAAAAAAATATTTCGCGCAAGCTGCATTGTGATCGTACTGCCGCCCTGTGTTGCCTCTCCATTTTCAATCATTGCCTTTACCGCACGCAAAAGCGCCCGGTAGTCAATTCCGTTATGCCGGAAAAACTTTTTATCCTCTATACTGACGATAGCACACTCTACATTACTCGGCATATCTGTAATCGAAAGATAATAAGAATCTTTTCCGCCTTTTAATGTGGAGATTACACTTTCATCCGAAGCATAGACGATACTGGTCTGATTTGCCTTAAATGTTTCCTTGCTGGAATGGCGCACCAGCTCTATTGCCTGCGTCTTTAAGTCTTTTACTTCTTCCGCGTAACCGCCAAAATAATACCAGCATGCCCCTGCAATGACTGCAAGCAGCAGCACCAGCTGCATCTTTGCGAAAAACCAGAACATACGGTATTTCTTTTTTTTCTTTTTTCTGGCTGCCATGATTGCATCTCCTCTATTCCAAAACAATTTTATGATATGTAATCCCTGACTGTTCAAGTAATTCCATCTCACGCTTCTGGCAGGTAAAGATCAGTATCTGTCTTCCCTGCTCTTTTCTGATCTGACAATCAAGTGCACGAAGTGTCTGCATCAGACGTTTTTCATCATACATACCGAATGCCTCATCAAAAATAACCGGCATGGGTTCTTCTTTTGTCACAATCTCTCCGACCGCAAGACGGAATGCCAGATAGATCTGTTCTAACGTTCCATGACTCAGTGCCTCCGGAAGAATCTCTTTTCCATCTGCCAAAATCAAAAGCTTTCCGTCTTCCTTTACAATCGCATGATCATATTTCCCTGCAGTAAGCTGTGACATCCACTTTGAAACGGCACTCCCAAGTCCATCTAAACTGTCCTCATAATACTCTTTTGCAAGACGGTCGATCTCTGCCGCTGCAAGTTCTAATGCACGGATATCTTCTAACAGTTCTTTTTCCTGTCCTCCCGGCTGTTTTGCAGCCTCAAGATCCTGCATGATATTGTAACGTCTGGTCTCTTTTTCAGACAGCGACTCTTTTAAACTGAGAAGCATCCGTTCCGCCTGCCGCAGTCCTGCATCCGCATAAGTTTCCTGTGTCACTGCCTTCATCTCATTCTTTTGTGCTGATAAATAAGCTTCCTTTTTTGCCTTCTCTATCACATGGCTGATCCCCACATAAAGTCCGCATAGAATCATCCCTGCAAAAAAGACTGCCTGCAAAATAAAAAACAGGCGTGACGGATACGAAGTGACGTGGTGTACCGCTGTATTGACAAGCAGCGCAGAAGCACAAAGTCCGATCCCCGCCATGCGGTCAGGCTGTTCTTTTTCCCATTCTGATTTTCCGGCTTTCTCTGCCCCTGTTCTCTCCGGCGCAGCATCCTGCCTCTCCATACGGACTGTCTGATGTCTTTCCTGTTCGGATAATCTCTTTCGTTTTTCACCGATCTCTTCCACACGCACACGCTTTAACTGGTCGATCTCTCTCCCGGCATCCGCAATATTGGCATGTAATCCACGACTGTCACGTTCTAAGAGATCTTTTTCCACAATCAGCTGGCGGATATCCTCATTTTTCCGTTCATGAATCGTCTTTACTTCCTGCGTCAGTTCCCGCTTTCTTGCTGCAAGTGCTGCTTTTGCCCTCTGAACCTGGATATTTGCGCCACCGCCCTCCGCAGCATTTGAGAGATATTCAGCCAGGATATCTGCAAGTTCTTTTCCTGTCACTGCCCCGGTCTGCGGTATATCATAAGTGTTTCCAAACGTTTCTTTATCTATTCCACCGAGCAGCATGGCCAGATCGCCGTAAGCAACCGACAGTTCTTCCCCGTCCGCCTCGTTCTTTAAAATATCTTTTTTGTCTTTATAGTAAAAATTACGCTCTAAATAAAATGGTTTTCCATCCACCAAAAATCGCAGGGCACCACTGTAATAGGAAGGTGCATGCCAAGGCTCATGCTTTTGGTACATGCTGTTTAACGTGCCTCTTCCACGCCCCTTTTCCATTCCGAAAAACATTCCCAGCAAAAAGTCATGCAGCGTTGTTTTTCCCGCCTCATTCTCCCCATAAATCACGTTGATCCCCGGTTCAAATGAGATGTTCCTGTTCTGCAATTTTCCAAACTGACCAATGATTGCTTCTTTTATCTGCATATTTTATATCCTAATAACGCATTGACTCCATATTCCAATGCCTTTTTTGTGACCACATCCTGCGGCCGCCTTTCCATTTCCTCTATGTAATTCCCAAGAAGGGTATCTTTATAGTTTTCTTTTAATTTTTCGTAGTCATAATCCGGCGAAAGCTGTTCCGTCACATCGACAACCCTGTCAAATTCCTCTAACTTTGCCGTATCAAATCCGGTATCCGGCGAAACTTTCCCCCGCAGAAACAGACGGAAATACTGATACCCCGGTCTTTCTGCCAGCAGTGTTTTTGCCCACTCACATAGTTCGAAATTTGTCGTTTTCCCTGTAACTGGATAAACTTCATGACAGTATTCGCATTTTTTGACCGGATGAAAATGAATATCGGTATGCTCTTTATCGATCGTTCCCAGCCAGTATCCATGTGATCCGACATCATTTTTATCCGTCGGCTCTAAACTTCCCGCCATCACTGCACGCCCCGGTATCTGCTGTCCACCTTTGTGAATATGTCCGGCAGCAATATAATCAAACCCATTTTCCAGAATATGCTTCGGATGGTATGGAATATGCTGCGGATCTCCGCCATGTACCAAAAGAATGTTGATCTTCGACAAATCCTCCGGAATGATTGAATCGTAAACCGGTTCTCCAATCTCCCTGTGCCAGTAACTTAACCCGTAAATACTGACATTTGCCTCCTCAAAATCAAAATGTCCCGGCTCCTCCTGACGGAAAAAATAAACATTCTCCTCCCACTCCATCGTCAGATAATACGATTTTGTACGAAGATAATCGTGATTGCCCGCCATCAGGATAATTTTCGTCTGGGGTATTCTGCTGAAAAGATAATTGACTTCCCGAAGTTC
>UMBJ01027731.1_pt1 | contig 13623 bp, 10 predicted proteins | sample 1963961 | NCBI WGS metagenome assembly UMBJ01 (sample SAMEA4835941, study PRJEB28245) | human gut metagenome | biome: gut microbiome; material: fecal sample | place: Denmark | collected 2008 | reverse complement strand
CGCATCATCAGGTTCTTCTTGGTGCTGTCGGTGACAACTTCGCCCAGCAGCTCTGCAAAGCGGGATGCGTGGTCTGCTTCCTCGTAGGCATAGCGCTTGTAAGCCTCAGCGATCTCGGGGTAGCCCTCGCGCTCAGCCACACGAGCCATTGCCAGATACATGCCGACCTCGCTGCACTCACCCTCAAAGTTTGCGCGCAGGCCATCCACGATCTCCTGCGGAACGCCCTCGGCCTTGCCGATGCCCACGACATGCTCGGTGACGTAGGTGTTGCCGGTCTTCTCCACAAAAGCGGAAGCAGGAGCCTTGCAGACGGGGCACTGTGCCGGGATCTCGCCTTCAGCAATATAACCACAAACGGTGCAAACGTACTTCTTCATAAGAATAGACCTCCATCATTCTTTTTATATCAGTTAGAAAACAGGCTGGGCGGTGTTGGTACTCACCGGCCCTTGTCATGGCTCTATTATAGCGAATTATTCCTAGTTAGTCAAGGATAATTTTAAGAATAATTCCTATTTATTTTGCCTTACAGATAAATTCCGGCAGGGTCACTAAAAACCATCCTCAAAAACTGTGTGCTTTGCCCTGTGCACCTTAAAAACAGCAAAGCCGCCCTGCACACACAGGACGGCTTCTGCCTTGTTCTTCCTTCTTCTATGGGAGATCAGACCTGCAGGTTGCTGCTGGTAGCGGCTTCGGAGCCGTCGGCAGCATCAAACTCGTAGTCGTTGCCGGGCAGGATAGCGTTCAGCAGGATGCCTGCGATCGCGGCCACAGCCAGACCGGACAGGTTGATGGTGACACCTGCAACGGCAAAGCTGACACCGCCCACCGAGTTGAAGCCCAGTGCGCACACCAGAATGACAGCGGCCACGATCAGGTTGCGGCTGTTGGTAAAGTCCACGCGGTTCTCCACCACGTTGCGCACACCGATGGCGGAGATCATGCCATACAGCACAAAGCTGATGCCGCCGATGATGCCGGTGGGGATGGTGTTGATGACAGCCTCAAACTTGGGGCTGAAGCTCAGGATGATGGCCAGCACGGCAGCAATGCGGATGACCAGCGGATCGTAGATCTTGCTCAGAGCCAGCACACCGGTGTTCTCGCCGTAGGTGGTGTTGGCCGGGCCGCCCAGCAGGCCGGCCATGGTGGTTGCCAGGCCATCACCCAGCAGGGTGCGGTTCAGGCCGGGGTCGTTGATATAGTTGTGGCCCACGGTTGCGCTGATGGCGGCGATATCGCCCACATGCTCCATCATGGTTGCCAGTGCAATGGGGATGATGGTGAACAGTGCGCTGATGAACTCCGGGCTGCCGTCGATGGCAAACAGGCCCATGGCCTCCTTGTGCAGAGGGATGCCCACCCATGCAGCCTCAGAAATGCGCTGGAAGTCCACTGCACCGGTCACCAGTGCCACTGCATAGGACACCAGCACGCCGATGAGGATGGGCAGGATCTTGACCATGCCCTTGCCCCAGATGTTGCACACGATCACGACACCCAGTGCCACAAAGGCCAGGATCCAGTTGGACTGGCAGTTTTTGATAGCAGAGGGGGCCAGGATCAGGCCGATAGAAATGATAATGGGGCCAGTGACCACCGGCGGGAAGAACCGCATGATGCGGCGGATGCCGAAGGTGGAGATCAGCAGGCTGGCCACCAGATACACCAGACCGGAAAATGCGATGGCGGCGCAGGCGTAGGGCAGCATCTTGGTGTTGGCAACGGTCAGGTTGCCGTCTGCATCTGCCAGCATGGGGGCCACGATGGAGAAGCCGCCCAGATACGCAAAGGAGGAGCCGAGGAATGCAGGCACCTTCTTTTTGGTAATGAGGTGGAACAGCAGGGTGCCCAGACCTGCGCACAGCAGGGTGGTGGAAACGCTCAGGCCAGTGAGCAGCGGCACCAGCACCGTTGCACCGAACATGGCAAACATGTGCTGCACGCCCAGAATGAACATGCGGCCTGCGCCCAGCTGGCGCGCGTCGTAAATGCCTTTGGAGTAATCGATCTTTTCGCTCATGAAGTTTTTCTGCCTCCTACAGAACTCGCAGCCCAAAAAAAGAGGCACCGCCGTCAGCAAAACGGCAATGCCCTTGAAATTTGGGAACAATGATCCCGCCCGGAAATGAGAAGTGCAATACAGCGCAGTCGATGATTCTTGTGCAGCATGGTGCGCTCCCCCTTTCATTCAGGCTCTTTCCAAACCGCCGCCAAAAGCCCCGCAAAAGGCCGCAGCGAGCAGTCCTTCAAGAGATTATAGCAGACTTTTTGCCGCCGTGCAACTATTTTGCTTAATTCTCCTGTATTTCCAGCCCGGAAGTTTGCGCCGCTTCTCTTGCAATCCGGCCCAAAGCGCACTATAATATAACCTACCATTGTAATCTGTATTATAAGAGAATTATCAGGAGAGTTTATGATCTATCTGGATTATTCCGCCAATACCCCGGTAGACGAAGCGGTTTTACAGCGCTTTTGCGAGGTGGAGCGCAATTGCCCGGGCAATGCCAATTCCCGCCACGCAGCAGGCACTGCCGCAAAGGCTGCCATCGACGCCGCCACCCAGAGCATTGCCCGCAGTCTGAATGTGCAGCCCGCCGAGATCATCTATACATCCGGTGCCAGCGAGGCCAACAACTTTGCCATCAAGAGCATCGCCCGGCTGGAGCGCCACCATGGCAGACACATCATTTCCACCCCGCTGGAGCACTCCTCGGTGAGCGGCAGCCTGACCGCCCTGCAGGAGCAGGGATACGAGATCGACCTTGTGGACATCCGGCAGGACGGCACGGTGGACCTTGCCCATCTGAAAGAACTGCTGCGCCCGGACACCATTCTGGTGGCCGTCACTGCCGTGGACAGTGAGCTGGGCGTGGTGCAGCCGGTGGCCGAGATCGCGGAAATGTTGAAGGCCTGCCCCCACTGCCACTTCCATGTGGATGCCACACAGGCCGTGGGCAAGCTGCCGGTCAGCTTTGCGGGCATCGACACCATGAGCCTGACCGCCCACAAATTCTACGGGCTGAACGGCATCGGTGTGCTGGTCAAGCGGCGCGGCCTTGCGCTGGAGCCGCTCATCCATGGCGGCGAGAGCACCACCATCTACCGCAGCGGCACCCCCACCGTGGCGCTGGCCTGTTCGCTGGCGCTGGCACTGGAAAAGGCAGTGAGCGAGCTGCCCGCCCGGGTGGAGCACATCCGCGCCCTGAACGCCCGCCTGCGCACCGGGCTTGCCCACTACCCCAAGGTGCGCATCAACAGCCCGGACACCGCCGTGCCGCAGATTTTAAACCTGAGCGTACAGAACGTGAAGGGCACCGTGTTCCAGCGGGAGCTGGATGCCAGGGGCGTATGCGTCTCGGTCAAATCGGCCTGCTCTTCGGACGGCCTGCCCTCCCGCGCCGTGTTTGCCGTGAGCCATGACCGGCGCAACGCGCTGTCCTCGTGGCGCATCAGCCTGAGCCACCTGACCACGGAACAGGAGATCACTGATTTTATGCAGGCGTTCGATGCCTGTTACAACGCCCTGACGCAATAAAAAGGAGTATTATGAAGCAAGATCCCCCCGCCGACCAGCAGCGAGGGGATCTTTTTTACTGTTTTTGAATGCCGAACAGTCTGCGCAGAATGCCGCGCAGCGCCTTGGGGCTTCGGATCACAACTACCTGCATATGCTCCCCGCCTTTCCGTTTTCTGGCCCATCCTATGCAGGCAGGGGCCGGAACGTTCCGGCAAGGGCAGCAGCGCTCAGTCTGCGATGGTCTCCACCACCACCAGCGCACCGCTGCGGGTGGAGATGGTGATGCAGTCCGACCCGGCAGCGTACTCGTTGCTGACGCCCAGCGGGTAGCTGGCGGTCAGCTCCGCATCGGTCAGCTCATAGTAGGAGCCGCGCTCGCACACGCCCTGCGCCCTGCCCTCCATCGGGAAGGCCGAGAAGAAGAAGTACTTCTCCTTCGGGTAGCGGCGGGTCTCGCCGGGCATCACGTAGGTGATGCGGCTGCGCTCATCCAGCAGGGTGGTGCGCACACCGCGCTGTTCCAGCCCAAGGCCGGTGCACAGGTTTGCAAGGGTGTGCTCCACCCGTCTGCCGCCAAGGCCGCCCAGCAGCAGCACCTCGTCAAAACCCTTTTCCGAGACCAGCTTTGCGGCATACTCGGTGTCGGTATCGTCCTTCACATGGGGCAGCACGATGATATCGTCGTCCTGCTGTTCCGGGCAGGGGGCGGTGTCAAAGTCACCCACAATGATGTTGGGTCTACGCCCCAGAGGTGCGCAGTTGCGGTAGCCTGCATCACAGGCAATGATAAAGTCGTCCGGCCGCAGGGCCTCTGCCAGCTCCGGAGAAACCGGGCAGGCCGAAATGATCACACAGCGTGACATGAATCTCTTCCTTATCCTTTATACTTTCGGGCGCTGCCAATCCTTCACGTCCTTGACTTCCTCGTACATGGCACAGTAGCTGTCGTACCGGGTCTGGGAGAGCCTGCCCTCGGCCAGTGCGGCGCGCACGGCACAGCCTTTTTCGCTGCGGTGGGAGCAGCCGGTGAACTGGCACTGGCCCAGATAAGGCCCGAACTCCGGGAACGCATGCTCCAGATTTTCCTTGGGGATGAACCCGGCGCGGTTCGCTTCCAGACTGGCAAAGCCCGGCGTATCCGCAATGCGCCCGCCAAAGGCTTCAAAGATCGTCACCTCACGGGTGGTGTGGCGGCCGCGGCCCAGCTTCTGGCTGATGGCACTGGTCTCGCGCTCTGCTTCCGGCAGCAGATGGTTCAAAAGGGTGGATTTTCCCACGCCGGAGTTGCCGCAGAACGCACACAGCCTGCCGCTGATCCACTGCTTCACCTCGTCCAGCCCGCCGCCGGTCTCGTAATCGATGCGGATGAACGGCAGGGTCGATTTTTCGTAGGCCTTACGCAGGAATTCCGCCTCGGCCAAGTCGCCCTTGGTGCACACGATCACCGGCTGCACGCCCTTGTCCACCGCAATGGCGGCAAGCTTATCCAGCACCAGCGTGCTGGGCGTGGGCTGGGTGGTGCTGGCCACAAGGAACAGCACATCCAGATTTGCCACCGGAGGCCGCACGAACACATTTTTGCGCGGTGCGATCTCGGCAATGACGGCTGCACCGTTCTCGGTCTCCAGCGTCACCTCATCGCCCGCCACCGGCGTGATCTTCTGTTTGCGGAAAATGCCGCGGGGCTTGCATTCCACAATGCCCTCCGGCGTTTTTACATAGTAAAAGCCGCCGATGCCCTTTGTGATATATCCCTTCATGCACGCCTCCGTCAGCTCAGCAGCGAGGACCACCAGTCGGTCAGCGGTTTCTGCGAAGGGTCGCCGCTGCCCGCTGTGCCCTGTTCGGTGCCGGTCTCGGTGCTGGAAGAAGAGGAGCTGCTGCCAAACAGGCCGCTCCACCAGTCGCCGCCGGTGGTGCTGTCGCTGGGTGCTTCCGGTTCCGGTGCAGGCTCCGGCCCTGCGCTTACCACAATGTTCACGCGGCCGTTCAGCTTTGTGGTAGAGCCTGCCGCCGGGTTCTGACTGATGACAGTGCCCACCGGCTGGTCGCTGTACTGCTCGGTCTGGCTGCCAAGGCCCAGATGGTTCTGCACCAGCAGGGTGCGGGCATCAGCGGTGCTCATGCCGGTCAGCGAGGGCACCTTGGTGGTGGTTGCCACCTGCGGGCGGCTGATATACATCACCACAGTGCTGCCTGCAGCCACCTGACTGCCCGCCGCCGGGTCGGTGCGGATCACCGCGCCGGATGCCACAGAGGTATCCACAGCCTGCGTTACCAGCACCGAGACACCCAGCTCCTTGAGCTGCTGCTCTGCATCGGCCTGCACATAGTTGGTCAGGTCCGGCACGGTAACGTACTGGGTGCCAAGGCTCACAGTCAGGGTCACATTCTGGCCCTCGCGCACCGTGCGGCCGGACACCGGCGACTGCTTATAGATATAGCCCGCCGCATAGTTACTGTTGTACTCCTGCTCCCAGGTAACGCTGATCTGGCCGGAGACCACCTGCTCGGTGGCAGCAGCCTCGTCCTGCGTCATGCCGATATAATCGCCCAGCGTGATATCGGCCTTGTTGTTCATCAGGTTGGAGGAATCGTTCAGGATCATCCAGCACAGCGCAAGGCACGCCAGTGCAAATGCAATGGTAATGCCGAACAGTGCCGGCAGGAAGATGGTGCGCTTTTTCTTGCGCGGTGCGGCCTTTTTGCCGCGGGGCGCAGGCTTTTCGGCCTGACGGTTTGCACGGTTCTGGTTCATGGTACGTTTCACCACCTTTTCGGGAGCATCTTCTGTAATATACTTGTACTCGAACATCACGGAGGGGTTGTGCACGTAGGTGTCCAGCGCATCCAGCATTTCGCGGGCGGATGCGTAGCGGTTCTGCGGCAGCTTTGCCATGGCCTTTTCGGTGATCTCCACCAGTGCATTCGGCACCTCCGGCGCGATCTCGTGCAAAGACTTCGGCTGATCGGAGATCTGCTTGATGGCAACTTCCACCATGTCGTCTGCATCAAAGGGCAGATGACCGCTGAGCATCTCGTACATCATCACGCCCACCGAGTAGATATCGCTGGTGCAGTCGGTCTCATCGCCCTTGGCCTGCTCCGGGCTGATATAGTGCACGCTGCCCATGGCCTTGCCGCTCAGCAGCTGGTTCTCGGCACGGGAGATGCGCGCAATGCCAAAATCCATCATGCGCAGCTGGCCGTTGTCCAAAAGCATGATGTTCTGGGGCTTGATGTCCCGGTGCACCACACCGTTAGCGTGGGCATGTTCCAGCGCCTTTAAGATCTGGGAGATGAAATGCACGGTCTCCCGGTTGGTCAGCCTGCCGCCGCGCTGGTTAAGGTACTCGCGCAATGTCATGCCGTCCACATATTCCATCACGATATACTGCAGATCATCATTCACCGATACATCGTACACTTTTACGATGTTGGGGTGGTTCAGCAGCGAGATGGCCTTGGATTCATTTTTAAAGCGGCGCACAAGGTCCGGGTCGTGCATATACTCCTGCCGCAGCACCTTTACCGCCACCACGGTACCGGCAGGCACCGGGCCGTTGTGCCCCAGCATGACCGCCTTGTAGACGTTTGCCATGCCGCCGGAACCGATCAGCTCCCGCACCTCATACAGGCCGTCCAGCTTTTTGCCGATCAGGTTGTCCATCAGCGCACCTCCTCCACACACAGCAGCAGCGCGGTGATGTTATCCGGGCCGCCGTTCTCGTTGGCCGTGCGGATCAGAAGGTCCGGCAGGTCGTAGAACCTGCCGGTGCGCAGCAGCTGTTCCAGCTGTTCTCTGGGCACGGCATTGGTCAGGCCGTCCGAGCACAGCAGCAGGATATCCCCTTTCTGCAGCGGTGCGGTGGTGAACTCCGAGTCCAGCCGGTAGTCCACGCCCAGCGCCTTGGTGATGATGTTCTTCTGAGGGTGGTGCTCGGCTTCCTCCACAGTAATGGTGCCGCAGTCCACCAGCTCCTGCACATAGGAGTGGTCGTGGGTGAGCTGGGCAAGCCTGCCGTCCCGGTACAGGTACGCCCGCGAGTCGCCTGCATGACACAGGAACACCTTGCCGCCGCGCACCAGTGCGCACACAGCCGTGGTGCCCATGCCCGCCAGCGATTCCTCACGCAGGGCCTTCTGGAACACAAAGCGGTTGGCGCTGAGCAGGCTCTTTTTCAAAAAGGTCTCCTCTTCGCCGGGCAGGCACTTGGAAGCATACTGCTCCTGAAAGCAGCGCTCGATCACATCGCACGCGCTCTGGCTGGCTTCCCTGCCGCCGCGTGCACCGCCCATGCCGTCGCATACCAGCAGCCATGCGGCATCGCCGGGCAGTTCTCCTGCGCGATAATCGTCCTGATTATCCTGCCGGACCCTGCCGACATCCGTTTTTCCTGCAAGTTTCATAGGCTTCTCCCTTTAATATTTACGCTTTCCCGTTCATTTCGTCACGGCGCAGCTGGCCGCATGCGGCGCTGATCTCGCTGCCAAGGCGGCGGCGCACCGTAGCGTTCACGCCAAGGCTCTCCAGCTTCTGCTGGAAGCGGTGCACGTTGGCTGCATCGGTGGCCGAGTACGGGCTGCCGTCCACCGGGTTGATGGGGATCAGGTTCACATGGGCACCCATGCCCCGGATCAGGTTTGCCAGCTGTTTGGCGCAGGCATCGGAATCATTGACACCGCGCACCATGGAATATTCAAAGCTCACACGGCGGCCGGTGGTGTCCTGATAGCGGCGCACGGCCTGCATCAGCACTTCCACGGGATAGGCATCGTTCACCGGCATCATGCCGCTGCGAATTTCATTGTTGGGTGCGTGCAGCGACACCGAGAGGGTCAGCTGCAGCTTTTTCTCGGCCAGCTGGTCGATCTTGGGCACCAGACCGCAGGTAGAAAGGCTGATGTTGCGCATCCCGATGTTCACGCCCTCGGGCGAGGTGATGTTCTCCAGAAACTTCATCACTTCGTCAAAGTTATCCAGCGGTTCGCCAATGCCCATGAGCACGATGTGGGAAATGCGCTCCCCGATATCCTTCTGGGCGGTGTAGATCTCAGAGCAGATCTCGCCTGCTTCCAGATCGCGCACGCGGCCCGCCTGGGTGGACGCGCAGAAGCGGCAGCCCATGCGGCAGCCCACCTGCGTGGACACACACACCGTGTTGCCGTAGTGGTAGCGCATCACGACGGTCTCGATGCAGTTGCCGTCCGCCATGCGCAGCAGATATTTTACCGTGCCGTCCTTTGCTTCCTGCCTGCGCTCGATCTTGGGCGCGGCAATGTAGAAGCTTTCTTCCAGCTTTGCCAGCAGGGTCTTGGGCTGGTCGGTCATGGCAGAAAACTCGGTGACCAGCTTCTGGTGCACCCAGTGGAAGATCTGCTTTGCCCGGAAGCCCGGCTGACCCATCGCTTTCAGTTCAGCGGTCAGCTCTGCCAGCGTAAAGGAAGAGATACAGCGTTTTTGTTCCATTGTGTTCTCCTATTGTTTTTTACGAACAAGCCACCTGTTTCATTGCAGCTTTTCCCCGTTTTTCTGCATGGCACACAGGAAAAAACCGTCCATGCCGGTACGGGTGGGCACCGAAAGCGCGCCGTGCTCCCCTGCCGTCATCCCGGCGGGCAGCGCTGCGGCAGGCTCCACCACCGTAAACTCCGGGTGGCGGGCCAGAAATGCCGCGATCTGCTGCTGGTTTTCTGCCGGGTCGATGGTGCAGGTGGAGTACACCAGCCTGCCGCCCGCTTTCAGCAGCTGTGCCGCCGTATCGAGGATGGCCGACTGCGTGGCCAATAATTCAGCTTCGCGGGCCGGTTCCAGCTTTTTGTAGCGCAGATCCGGCTTTTTTGCCAGAATGCCAAGGCCGCTGCAGGGCACATCCGCTAAAATGCGGTCGGCCTGCGGCAGGGCCGGGTTCACCTTTGTGGCATCGTTGCACAGGGCTTCCACATTGGCAAGGCCCATGCGCTGCACTGCCGTGCGGATCAGGCCCACGCGGTTCTCGGCGGCATCGCAGCTGTAAAGCCTGCCGGTGCTGTGCATCTGCTCGGCCAGCAGGATGGTCTTGCCGCCGGGCGCGGCGCACAGGTCGATGACTGTTTCTCCGGGCTGTGCGTCCACGCAGAGCGCCGCCAGCTGGCTGGCCTGCCCTTCCACATGGAAGTACCCCTGCCGGAACAGCTCATTTTCCGCCGGGCTGCCCTCGAAGCGGGCCAGCACACTGCCGGGCACAATGCCCCGCTTTGCTTCCTTTGCGCCGGAAGCCAGCAGCTTTGCACAAAGCTCATCGGCACTGCCTTTCAGCGGGTTCGCCCGCAGGCTGGTCATGCCGCCGTCGGCCTTGTAGGTAAGGATATCCAGTGCTTCGTCCGGGTAGTTTTTGTGCAGAAATTCCGCCACATCCTGCCCGGCAGAGCCAAGCACCATGAGCCGCTCCACTTCGTTTTTGAAGCTTGCGGTGCTCAGGTCGTAGCTGCACGCCTTGCGCAGCACGGCGTTGACCAGACCGGATGCGCTGGATTTTTTGAAGGCGCGGGTCAGCTTGACGGCTTCGTTCACCGCAGCGGACACCGGCACCTGCATATAGCGGGCCTGCGCCAGCGCCGCGCGCAATATTTCGCGCACCGGTGCATCCAGCTTGGCAAGGCCCTTGGGCAGGAACTGGCACAGGATGTAGTCCAGCGTGCCCCGGTGTTCCAGCACCGTGTAAAAGATGGCGCTGGCAAAAGCTTTATCGCGGCCTTCCAGCTGCTGGCGCTTGAGTTCGGCATCCAGAACAAGGTTGGAAAAACCATCCTGCTCCTGCCGCACCAGCGCCGCCACTGCCGCCGCGCGGGGATTCGCCGCCATCAGAGGATATCCCCCGTTTTCAGGCGCTGACCGGCCGCAAAGGCGGTGCCGTCCATGGGCTTTTTGCCTTCCGGCACCACATTCAGCAGCTGGACGGCCCCCTCACCGCAAGCCACCGTGAGCGGCTTTGTGGCCAGCACGGTGCCGGGCGCTTCGCCGTGAGCTTCCACGGCACGGCACTCCATCACCTTGAGCTTTTTGCCGCCGGAGGTGACGAACCATGCACCGGGCCACGGGTTCATGCCGCGCACCCAGTTGTGGATGTGGGCAGCCGATTCGGTCAGGCGGAACTCTGCCATCTCCTTGTTCAGCATAGGTGCAAGGCAGGCGTTCTCATGATCCTGCGGCTGGGGTTTCAGCGTTCCGGCGGCGATGGCGGGCACCACCTCGCACAGCACCCGTGCACCCACGGCAGTCACGCGGTCAAACAGCTGGCCGCTGGTCTCCTCCGGGTCAATGGCGATCTTCTCGCAGCAGAGCACATCGCCGGTGTCAAGGCCCTCGTCCATCTGCATGATGGAAACGCCGGTCTCGGCATCGCCGTTCAGCACGGCCCACTGCACCGGGGCGCTGCCGCGGTACTTGGGCAGCAGCGAAACATGCAGGTTGATGCAGCCGTACTTCGGCGCTTCCAGCACAGACTTCGGCAGGATGCAGCCGTAAGCCACCACCACGATCAGTTCCGGGGCCAGTGCGCGGATGTTCTCGTCCTCGCTGCCGTCCCGCAGGGTGCGGGGCTGGAACACCGGCGTGCCGTGGGCAAGGGCCACTTCCTTGACCGGGGGTGCGGTCAGCACCTGCTTGCGGCCAACCGGCTTGTCCCGCCGGGTGTACACCGCGCAGATGTCATGCCCGGCGGCATACAGGGCTTTGAGGCACTCTGCGGCAATATCCGGCGTGCCCATGAACAAAATGCGCATTACTTGTTTCCTTTCGCTTCGCGGGCAGCTTTTTTGCCCTCTTCGGTATCCTCATAGAAATACTCGCTGGACTGCATGATGGTAATGCCGTCCAGATGGTCGTTCTCGTGCTGGATGCAGCGGCCCAGCAGATCCTCAGCTTCCAGCTCGAACCACTCACCGTGGCGGTCCTGTGCGCGCACCTTGACCGCGACGGGGCGGGTCACAGCGCCGTTGTGGCCCGGGAAGGACAGACAGCCCTCGTAGGCGGTCTCCTCTTCCTCGGATACAGCCAGAATTTCCGGGTTGACGAAGTCGATGAACTTATATTCGTAATCTTCGGGGATCTCCTCGGGCGCGTCGGTGGTGTCCCACACCACGAACAGACGGCGCAGCATGCCCACCTGCGGGCCGGCCAGACCCACGCCGTCGGCGGCGATCATGGTCTCGTGCATGTCGTCCAGCAGGGTAGCCAGACGGTCATCAAAGGTGGTGACGGGGCGGCAGACCTTGTTCAGGATGGGATCGCCCTCTTTTACAATGTTACGGATTGCCATTTATGGTACCTCCAAATCAGATGTCACCGTCCGAGTGCAGGTCCACCGCAACGGTGGCCTTGGACGGAAGTTTTTCCTGTTCGTATCTTTCCAGTGTGCTGCGCACGAGGTCGCGGAAGCGGCGGTCGTTGCGGCACTTGATGGTAAGTTTGTAACGGTAGGTGTCGTTGATCTTCTCAATGCTGCCGGGCGTGGGGCCAAGCACCCGCAGCGGCAGATCCGGCTGTTTTGCCGCCTGCTGGCCCAGCAGGGCCGCAAAGCGCGCCGCCGCCCGTGCCACCTCAATCTCCTTTGCGCCTGCAAAGCCAATGACGCACAGCCCGCAGAAGGGCGGGTACAGGCCCAGCTTGCGGTAGGCGATCTCCTGCTCAAAAAAGGCATCGTAGTCCTGCGCAGCGGCAAGGTTCAGCACCGGGTTATCGGGGTCGGTGGTCTGGATGATGGCAAAGCCGGGGTCTCTGGCCCGTCCGCTGCGGCCCACCACCTGCGTGATGAGGCTGAACACGTTCTCATACGCGCGGAAGCCCTGCGCAAACAGCAGCGAGTCGATGCCCAGCACGCCCACAAGGGTCACATCCTCAAAATCCAGTCCCTTGGCCACCATCTGGGTGCCCACCATGATGTCATATTCGTGATCTGCAAACCTTGCCAGCAGCTTTTCGTGGGCGTCCTTGGCCGCGGTAGAATCCTGATCCATGCGCAGCACCCGCGCATCCGAGAACAGCTTTGCCAGCTCTTCCTCGGCTTTCTGGGTGCCGAAGCCCCGGTACTGCAGCTTGCCGCCGCAGGCGGGGCAGACGGTGGGCGGTTCCATCTGGCTGCCGCAGTAGTGGCACAATACCTTGTGCGCCGCTTTGTGGTACACCATCGGCACGCTGCACTTTGTGCACTTGAGCACCTCGCGGCAGTCCTCGCACTGGGCCATGGTCTGGTAGCCCCGGCGGTTCAGCAGCAAAATGGTCTGCTTGCCTGCATCCAGATTGCGGCGGATGGCATCTTCCAGCGACAGACTGATCTCCCGCGGGTTGCCTGCCGCCAGCTCTGCGCGCATATCCACGATCTGCACCGTGGGCAGCGGGTTGCCGCCGTAGCGCTGGGTCAGCCGCACCAGCTGGGTGCGGCCATGCTGGGCCGCGTAAAAGCTCTCGGTGCTGGGGGTGGCGCTTGCCAGCAGCAGCAATGCACCGTTTTCCGCCGCGCGCTGCCGGGCCACCTCGTGGGCAGAATAGCGGGGCGCGGATTCCGAGCGGTAGGTGTGCTCCTGCTCCTCATCGATGATGATGAGCCCGATGTTTTCCAGCGGCGAAAAGATGGCACTGCGGGTACCCACCACGATGTCTGCGCCGCCGTCCTGGATCATCTGCCACTGCAAAAGGCGTTCGGTGTGGTTGAGGGCAGAGTGCTGCACCGCCACCCGGCGGCCAAACTGACTCTTGAGCCGCAGGATCATCTGCGGGGTCAGGCTGATCTCCGGCACCAGCACCAGCGCACGCCTGCCCTGCTCCAGACAGCGGGCAATGAGCTTTAAAAACACCAGCGTTTTGCCGCTGCCGGTCACGCCGTAGAGCAGCGCCGAGTGGGGTGCATCGTCTTCCAGCTTTGGCAGCAGAGCATCGTAAGCCGCCTGCTGCTCCTGCGTGAGGGTGATCGGCTCGTTTTTCAGCGGAATGGACGAATACAGGTCGATGGATTTATTCACCTTGCTGCATTCCAGCACGCCTTTGGCGCACAGGTTATCCAGCACGGCACGGCTGATGCCCTTGTCTTCCAGTTCGTTCAGGGTGCGGGGCCCGCCGC
>UMBJ01000808.1_pt1 | contig 13847 bp, 10 predicted proteins | sample 1963961 | NCBI WGS metagenome assembly UMBJ01 (sample SAMEA4835941, study PRJEB28245) | human gut metagenome | biome: gut microbiome; material: fecal sample | place: Denmark | collected 2008 | reverse complement strand
CGTCAACAGCGGTTCTATCATTTCTTCTATTTCAAATGGTTTTATCTTCTCATCTGATGCAGGAACCAGTTCTCCATCAATCCGGAACATCACCGGGCTTCCCGGTGCAAGATGGATATCGGATGCTCCTTTTTCATTTCCTTCCCGCAAAAACATTTCTATTCTGTTCATTGTAAAATCCCCAGTTCTCCTTAATCCTCAGCAGATACTCCCACCAGCTCTGACACAGAAGTAATTCCTTCTAAAACTTTACGTCTGGCTCCCGCTGCAAGAGTTTCCATTCCATTTTCTACTGCCAGATGTTTGATTTCGGCAGTGGAAGCATCTTTTGCTATGGCATTTTTCATTTCTGTGTTGATTTCCATCATCTCATAGACACCGATTCTGCCCTTATATCCTGTATTGGCACACATCGGGCAGCCCTTTGCTTCAAAAATCATCGTCTCATCCAAATCATCCAGATTCAGAAGCTTGCGCTCATATTCAGTCGGCTTATGCGGCTGTTTACAGTTCGGACAAAGTCTCCGCACCAGACGCTGGGCAATCACTCCGATTACGGAATCTGCAAGAAGATATCCCTCTACGCCCATATTTAACATTCGGGTAATGGTTCCTGCTGCACTGTTGGTATGCAGGGTACTTACTACCAGATGTCCGGTAATAGAAGCCTGTACCGCAATCTCTGCAGTTTCTTCGTCTCGGATTTCTCCAATCATGATAATATCCGGATCCTGTCGCAGGATTGAACGCAGTGCAGATGCAAAGGTCATATCCGCTTTGGCATTTACCTGTACCTGATTGACGCCGTCCAGATTCGCCTCTACCGGGTCTTCTACTGTGATAATATTAATATCCTCTGTATTCAGTTCAGAAAGTGCTGTGTAAAGCGTCGTTGATTTACCACTTCCGGTTGGTCCTGTTACCAAAAGGATTCCATTCGGATGCTTTAACATACGGTCAAAGCTTTCCAGCTCCCCCGGGGTAAATCCAAGTTCCCTCTTATCCTTGGTCAGTGCTTTCTTCTGTGCAAGACGAAGTACACACTTCTCTCCATAAACCGTTGGCAGGATTGATACACGGATATCATATTCCACACGGTCTACCACAAGGGTAATTCGTCCATCCTGTGGTTTTCTTTTTTCTGATATATCCATGCCGCCAATAATCTTGATACGTGCTGTAATTGCATTCAGAAGCCGGATGTCGTAGCTCGCCTTCTCATATAACACACCATCAATCCTGTAGCGGATTCTTACACGGCTTTCCAATGCTTCTATATGTATATCACTGGCACGCTGTCTTGCTGCCTGCTCAATCATGGCATTTACCAGAAGGACAATCGGGGAATTTGCAATATCTTCATCATTCTCCTTCTCCTGTTCCCTCTGCTCTTCCTGCCGGCGCTCCAGTGCATATGCCTCAGCCACCTTCCTTGCTTCACTGCTTCCATAGAAACGGTCAAGGGTAAGCATAATATCATGGGTTGTGGCAATTACCGGTGCGACCTGCAGATTAGTAATAATAGAAAAATCATCAATTCCACGCATATCCATCGGGTCGGCCATTGCCACACGGACTTCATTCATATTATTCGGTGAAAAGCCAATTGGTACCATGACATATTTTCTCAGAACTGCCACGTCTACCAGCTTTAGCACATTTTCTTCTATCTGTATTCCACTAAGCGAGACTATTTCCAGTCCAAGCTGGCTTGACAGTGCCTTGGCAATATCCGTCTCACTGGTATAACCCAGCTCTACCAGAACCTCACCCAGCCGCTTTGTAGTTCCCTTTTTCTTCTCTAATGCATCTGAGAGCTGCTCATCTGTAATAATCTGTTCCTCTATCAGCATATCCCCCAGACGTTTCTTCTGTCTGCTTTCCATTCTCTGCCACTCTCCAAATCATTCTTCACATATCATGATGTGACAAAAATCATCATTATTTTATTATAGCCATTCTTTACATGCTTTTCAACAAAATTTCTTTTTCTATTCGTTTTTTTCGTTATTTTTTATCTATTTTTTATGTTTTAAGTAAAATTCAGGGATAGACAACTATCTCTTTTGCACAAAAAGCACTGTCTATCCCATACTACTTCTATATCAGACATTAAAACAGCTTCCACCGATAAACTCACGGATAATCGAATTGTTATTGATATTATCCGCCGGTACCGGAAGGAAATAATCTAAGAACTTCAGCAGCCGCTTCGCTTCAAGATACTCCGGGCAGTCCCGTTCAATTGCAAACAGCAATGGCTCTGCATACTGTTTCAGCACAGCAAGCTCATAAATTAAAGCTGAATTAAACATTACATCTGCACCTTCCTGAAATGGGAAGATATTTTTTTCTTCTCCCCGCCTTACCGAATCCCACATGGCAATGGTCTCCCTCGCTGATGTAGCCCTGGTTCTTGCATCCCTTACAATTCTCCGGATCAGTCTGCCATCTGTCGTCGGCAGGCAGTTATGTTCATCAATATCCAGCTGGGTCAGCGCACTGATATAAATACGGAATTTGCTTTTCTGCGGCAGAGAGTAGGAAAGCCTGTCATTCAGTCCATGGATGCCTTCAATAACAAGTACATCTTCCTCTCCAAGCTGCATCATTCTGCCTTTTTCTTCCCGCTTTCCGGTTTTAAAATTAAATACCGGCAATTCCGTTGGATCTCCATTTAAAAGACTTGTCATATCATTATTAAAACGGTCAATATCCAATGCCTCCAGGCATTCGAAATCCAGTTTTCCATCTGCATCTTTCGGTGTCTTATCCCGGTCTACATAAAAATCATCCAGCGGAACCGGATGCGGTTTCATGCCATGGGCGGCAAGCTGTATGGACAACCTGTGGGAAAACGTTGTCTTCCCGGAAGAGGACGGACCTGCTATCATAATGAATTTCTTATGATGTCCCTCTTTAATCTGCTCTGCCAGCTGTCCTATTTTCTGTTCCATCAGGGCTTCCTGTATCAGAATTATTTCCTGTATTCTGCCTGCAGAAACTGCATCATTCAAAGCTCCTATGGTTCCTACTCCCATGGTATGTCCCCACTCTGACGCTTCTTCCAGTGTCAGGTACAGTTTATCCGATGGAACAAAAATATCCACCTTCCTGGTATCTTTTCCCGGAAAGAGCAGCATAAAACCTTCTTTATATAATGTCAGGTCAAAATATTTCAGATAACCGGTAGACGGCACCATATATCCATAGAAATAATCTTTGTAATGATCCAGCTCATAGATATTGACCCTTGAGCTTCTCCGGTAGCGGAACAGTCTTTCTTTATCGGTCATTCCCAGTCTCCGGAAGAGTTCTACTGCATCTGCCGTCGGCAGACTATGCCTTTCAATCGGAAAATCGGCTTCTACCAGACGCTGCATCTCCTGCTTTAAATCCCTTAACATCTGTTCATCGACAGCTACCCATTCTGCCTGCTCTGATGCTCCGTTCTTTTCCTCATTCCGCTTCAGTTCGCAATAATATCCCTGGGCAATGGAATGCATGATGCGGACCGTAATCTTTTCTTCCCCATAAAGATTATGCACTGCCTTCTGCATCAGCAGCGCCGTACTTCTCCGGTATGCTTTCCTGCCATCCTTGTCTGCCGTTGTAATAAAGGTAAGATTTCCCGATTCTGCCTTCTCACGCAGCTCCCGCAGGCGGTTGTTCACCAGCACCAGGACAATATCATCCGGAAACTGTTTCTGATATTCCTTGGCAAGCTGCTTGTATGTGGTTTCCGGCACATACTCCCTTACGTTTCCATGAATATTAATTCTACATTTAACTTCTCCCATAGTAGTCCCCCATTTCTTTGATTACTATTTATACAATATAGGAAAACGGAGATTGTAACTTCTGGCTGTATATGTTCAGTTCCGGTAATCTCTCCTTGAAATATTCTGCCATATAGGTTACAAAAATATGCTCCAATCCATAATGTCCTGCATCTAAGATACTTAAGCCTCTGGCTGCTGCGTCGATTCCCGTATGGTGGTCAATATCTCCTGTTATCAACACCTGGGCACCCTTTGCAATCGCTTCATCCACTTCACTCTTTCCGGAGCCGGGACAAATTGCTGCACGCTGTACCATGCGGCTGGTATCACCAAATACTTTTACTGCTTCTGTCTGAAACCGGCTTTTTACAATCCTGCCGCAATCCCCTAGACTTATCTCCTCTGGCAGCATTCCCACTTTGCCGATACCACAGGATTTTCCCTGCCACTCCCCGGTTACTTCCAATGGTTCTGTCTCCATTAGTTCCAGGTAATCTGCTGCAAGGTCCGCCATGACGCAGATATCAAAATTCGTATGCATCGCACAGTAAACCATATCCTGCTGTGCCAGTCCATAAATTCTTCTGCCGATAAAATCACTGGTAAGAACATTTTTGATTCCACCAAAGATTAACGGATGATGCGTCAGTATCATATCAGCCTTAAGTTCTTTTGCTTCCGCAATTACTTCATCGGTTGCATCCACCGCCAGATAGATACTGTTTATCTCTTTCTCCCATCTGCAGACCTGAAATCCCGGATTATCCCATTCACAGGCCATTGCTACAGGAGCAAGTGTCTCTAATATTTCCCGTATCTGTTCACACTTCATATATTTTCTCCCATGATACGCTCTGCTTCTTCTATCATTGCAAGTTTCTCTTGCAGTTCTTTCTGCCGTTCAAAGCGTCTTGTACTGCCATCTTCTTTCTGCTGCAATTCATCCTGTTGCGTTGCAGATTGTTGCAGCAATTCTGGTTTCTGCAATACAGTTTGCTCCGGCATAAGCTTCTGGATTTCAATTTTCTTTAAGATTTCCGAGAACTGTCGTCTCTGTTTTATTAAATATTGTTTTAATATTTCATTTTTTGTCTGTAATAAATATCCACCATAACGAAAAGCAACATCCGTCAACGGTGCTGCTTTTCCCGGTACACATCTTAACATCACGTAATATTTGCCTTCTTCTTCCACCATATCTTCTTCTTCAATGTGAAAGCCTTCCGCATAAATATAACGGCGTACCTCTTCTATTTCAGACTGTGGCTGTAACACAAGATTATTCATCTTCTTCCAGACTTCCGGATGCTCTGCAAGAATCCGTTTCGTCAACACTCCACCCATTCCGGCGATTACCACGCCATCGGCTTCAGATGGAGCCAGTGCCGTAAGTCCATCGGACAATCTGGTTTCTATGTAATCTTCTAAATGAACTTCCCGGATATGCTCCTCTGCCCGAAGAAGCGGCCCCCGGTTCACATCCATTGCAATGGCATGCCCAATACATTCTGACTGAATCAGATAAATCGGAACATAACCATGGTCACATCCTACATCTGCAAGGCAGGTGGTATTCTGAACCAATGCTGCAACTGCCTGCATTCTTTTTGAAAGTTTATTCATATATTACTCCAGATAGTCCTTTAATTTGCGGCTTCTGCTTGGATGACGCAGTTTACGGAGTGCCTTTGCTTCAATCTGACGGATACGCTCCCTGGTTACATTGAACTCTTTTCCAACTTCTTCCAGTGTACGGGCACGTCCATCTTCCAGACCAAAACGAAGGGTTAATACCTTCTGCTCCCGCTCGGTCAGTGTTCCAAGCACTTCCTCTAACTGCTCTTTTAACAGGGTAAATGCTGCTGCATCAGCAGGTACCGGTACATTATCATCCTGAATGAAGTCTCCCAAATGGGAATCTTCCTCTTCACCAATTGGAGTCTCTAAAGAAACCGGCTCCTGGGAAATCTTCAAGATTTCACGTACACGGTCTACCGGCATATTCATTTCTGCTGCAATCTCTTCCGGGGTCGGTTCACGTCCCAACTCCTGCAGTAACTGTCTGGAAACGCGGATCAGCTTGTTGATGGTCTCAACCATATGAACCGGGATACGGATGGTTCTTGCCTGGTCTGCGATGGCTCTTGTGATTGCCTGACGAATCCACCATGTTGCATAAGTAGAGAACTTATAGCCTTTCCGGTAATCGAATTTCTCAACGGCTTTAATCAGACCTAAGTTACCTTCCTGAATCAGGTCTAAGAATAACATACCACGTCCTACATAACGTTTTGCAATACTTACCACCAGACGAAGGTTGGCTTCTGCCAGACGTTTCTTTGCTTCCTGGTCTCCTAATTCCATTCTCTTTGCCAGCTCGATTTCTTCTTCTGCACTTAAAAGAGGTACTTTACCGATTTCCTTTAAATACATACGGACCGGATCCTCAATGGATACGCCGTCCGGTACCGATAAATCAATCTTTTCTACCTCTACCTCGTCTTCGTCATCTAAGATGATATCGTCATCGATATCGTCATCATCCATGATTCGAAGCACATCAATGTTATTAGTCTCAAGGAAGTCTAAGATTTTCTCAAACTCATCTGCATCCAGTTCCATGTCCTTGAAGAACTCGCTGATTTCCTGATACTCAAGGCTGTTCTTTTTCTTCTTTGCCAGTGCAAGGAGTTCCTGGAGTTTTTCCTGCAATTTTGCTTTTTTCTCCTCAATGCTCATCTTTTCGTCTTTTGCTGCCGGAGCACTTTTTGCAGCTTTTGTTGTCTTTTTCGTAGTCTTTTCCATCTTTTCATCCATTTTCTTGTTCATCCTCTCATGATTCGTCATATAAACGGGACTAAATAGTATTTTGTCCTCAATCTATAGAAATATGCATTTTCTCCATATTCTGCAAGGTTCTCTTATCTGCCACAAGCTGTTGCAAGCCCTGCATATCCGTAGGTTCTAAGTGCGCCGAACGATAGGAGATGCTGTTATCCTTCACCCGCAGAATCGTCTCTTTTAACGCCTTATCCCGCTCTGCAGCAGAATCCACTTCATGGATTCTCGCATGGAAGAGCTCTGCAACTTCCCGCTGTTCCTCTTCTTCTGCAAATAAACTGATAATCTGTGCCGGATTGACAGTACCCGACTTCTTCTGCTCGTAGAGAAGCTCTGCCGCCTTACGGAAAATGTCTTCCGTAAAATCTTCCGGTGTAATGATATCTTTGATTTTATCGTACAGATTATCATATTCTATGAGCCAGGTCAAAAGCAATTTCTGGGACTGCTTCATGCCGTCCTCTTTCTTATGCTTCTTCTCATTCAGCCCACTCTTAAGCGGTGTCCGCTCTTTTACAAGTCCTCCCTGGGTGCCCAGCTGGTTTACCAGATTCCGGAGTGCTTCAAAGCTCATATGATATTTATCTGCCACAGCTTCCATATAATTGTTCCGTTCCAGTTCCGTGGTAAAATCAAGCAGTTTCTTTGCCACTTCTGTCTGGAATGCGGTCTTTCCTTCCGGATCCTTCATATCATATTTCTGCTCTAAAATCCTGATTTCAAACATAAAGCTGTTTTCTGCCGCATCAATCCGCTTCTGGTATTCTTCCGCTCCAAGTGCCTTGATGAATTCATCCGGGTCTTTGTACGGCTTCATGTTGATGACTTTGGCTGTCAGCCCTACTTCTTTTAAAATCGGGATTGCACGAAGTGCCGCCTTAATTCCGGCACCGTCGCTGTCGAAGGTAAGATAAACCTCCTTCGTATATCGTTTCAGCAGACTGGCATGTCCACTGGTAAACGCGGTTCCTAAGGATGCCACTGCATTGTCAAAACCTGCCTGATGCAGTGCAATTACATCCATATAGCCTTCACATAAGAGCATCTGCGGTTTCTTGGTCTGTCTTGCAAAGTTCAATGCATACAGATTCCGGCTCTTATCAAAGACTTTGGTCTCCGGCGAATTCAGATACTTCGGTTCGCCATCCCCCATGACTCGTCCACCAAATCCGATTACTTTATTATGCACATCCATAATCGGAAACATGGCACGATTCCAGAATTTATCATGTCCGCCCCGGACTTCGTCAATGGACACAAGACCGGATTCCTTTAAGATTGCATCATCATATCCAAGCTTTCTTAAATAGCGGTACAAATCATCACTGTATTTATCCGAATAGCCAAGTCCAAACTTCTGCATGGTGGCATCCGATAATTCTCTCTTTTTAAAATATTCATACGCCTGTTTTCCGTGTTCGCTCCGCAGCAGCATATAATAATATTTGCCGGCTGCCTTGTTAATCTCTAACAGAATCTGGCGTTTGTCTGCTTCTTTCTTTGCCTGGGCACTCATTTCCTGCTTCGGCAGTTCGATTCCGGCACGCTCTGCCAATGCCTCCATCGCTTCCGGGAATGAAAAGTTCTCATACTGCATCAGAAAGGTAAATACATTTCCGCCTGCTCCGCATCCAAAGCAGTAATACATCTGCTTATTCGGTGATACGGAAAAAGAACCGGTCTTTTCATTATGGAAGGGGCACAGTCCAAAATACGTGCTGCCTTTTTTTGTCAACCGTACATATCCGGAAATCACATCTACAATATCATTTCTGGAACGTACTTCTTCTATTAATTCATCTGAATAATATGCCATTCCTTAATTCACCTGCCAAGCCTTCGGTACAAAATATTCTGAGAATTTGGCAATTGCATACTGGTCGGTCATTCCTGCGATATAATCACATACTACCCTTTCTTCCTCTTCGCCTTCCGCAATCATATCGGTATACTGTGCCGGCATCGTCATCGGATGTTCCATATAATATGTAAACAGTTTGCTGAGTAATCCTTCTGCCTTTGTCTCTTCTCCTTTGGCAATGGGATTGGTATATACGCTTACAAACATGAACTTCCGTAAATCCTGCATTGCCTGGAAAATTTCATCGGACATAATGATATCCGGCTTATCCATGCTGTTGGTAATAATATCATGAATCAGTGTATCCAGCCGGTCTGCCGAATTCTTTCCCAATACCTTCCGTATATCGATTGGAATATCTTCTTCCACCATTATCTTTCCACGCACCGCATCATCGATATCATGATGAATATAGGCGATTTTATCGGAGAAACGGACGATTTTGCCTTCCAGTGTATGCGGCATCGTACTGGTCTGATGATTTAAAATGCCATCCCGCACTTCCCAGGTCAGGTTCAGTCCCTGTCCGCCTTTTTCCAATTTCTCTACAATACGCACGCTCTGTTTATTATGTTTAAAACCACCGGAACAAAGTTCATTTAGCACCCGCTCTCCGGCATGACCAAATGGCGTATGTCCCAAATCATGCCCTAATGCAATGGCTTCCACCAGATCTTCATTCAGCCGCAGTGCCTTTGCAATGGTTCTGGCATTCTGTGATACCTCTAAGGTATGCGACATACGGGTACGATAATGGTCACCCTTCGGTGTTAAGAACACCTGCGTCTTATTCTTCAGACGGCGGAATGCCTTACAGTGGAGAATACGGTCTCTGTCTCTCTGGTATACGGGACGTATATCACAAGGTGCCTCCGGATAATCCCGTCCTTTGGAATTCTCGCTTAATGCTGCATAAGGGCTTAACATCTCATGCTCCATGCGCTCCATCCGTTCCCGAATTGTCATATCCTTATCTTCTCCCTTCCTGTCACATCACCATTTCATGATGTAAATGCACTGCCATCATCTTTATCATTATGAGGACGTCATTCGACCCCTGCTATTATAATTCTGTGTCCACCTTCAAATTTCCTTTATTTTTTACAAAATTTCATAATATTTTTTCTAATACTTTCCAATGTGCTTCGAAATCGCCCTTGCTACCTTATAAACCGGATTCTCCATCTTCTTTGCCACCTGTTTTAATTCCTGCCGGATGGCAATGGACTGCGGGCAGTGTTTCTCACATTTTCCGCACTGACGGCATTTTGAAGCGTTGGTCGGATTTGTCTTTAAAGTGGTACACATAATATATGCCTTCATACCGGAATAAAAGCTGTCGGTATAGCGTGTATTATATGCTGCAAAACAGGTCGGAATATCTACTCCATGCGGGCATGGCATACAGTAGCCGCAGCCGGTACAAGGTACCTTCATATGCTGGTTAATGGATTTCTTTACCTTTTCAAAGATTTCCAAGTCTTTCTCTGTTAATGCATCTGCTGTGGCATCCGATGCAATCCTTACATTTTCCTCTACCTGTGCAATATCATTCATTCCGGAAAGCACTACTGTCACCTCCGGATGATTCCATATCCAGCGGAGTCCCCATTCTGCCGGGGAACGATGTGGTTCTGCAGATGCAAATATGGCTTTGGCAGCCTTTGGCAGTGCATTCACCAGCCTACCGCCCCGCAGCGGCTCCATGATAATCACCGGAAGTCCCTTCGCTGCAGCATATTTTAAGCCTTCAGTTCCCGCCTGGGTATGTTCATCCATATAATTATACTGTATCTGGCAGAAATCCCAGTTGTAAGAATCTATGATTTTCTTAAACTGAGTGGCTCCGCCATGGAAAGAAAATCCGATATTTCCAATCTGACCACTTTTCTTTTTCTCTGCAATCCAGTCCTGTATTCCAAGTGCAGTCAGCCGCTCCCATGCTGCAATATCATTCAGCATATGCATCAGATAATATTCCACATGGTCTGTCTGAAGGCGTTCTAACTGTTCCTTAAAATACCGCTCCATATCACCTTCTGCCTTAATATAATAATGTGGCAGCTTGGTGGCAATTTTTACCTTATCACGATAGCCTTTTGCCAGGAACTTTCCCAGGCATGCTTCACTTCCACCGTAAGTATATGCGGTATCAAAATAATTGACCCCGGCTTCCACTGCCGCTGCCATCTCCCGCTCTGCCTTTTCCTGGTCAATTGCGGTTCCTTTCTTAGAATAACGCAGGCAGCCATAGCCTAAGATGGACAGCTGGTCTTTGTTTCCCGGATTTTCTCTATATTGCATGTTTATTCTCCCTTGCACTTGTTGTTATGGTGACTGCGAAATGTTTAATGATAAATATACGCATTCATCCTATGACGCAAATATTTGCTTTATACTACAGAATGTTGTAATTCTAATGACGCGTGTGTGTCTTTGTTTATGAGAGTCTGTCTTCCCAATGTTTGACAAGATACTGCCTTCTGTTCGCCTGTAGGCGAATACATTTGCGCAGACTGTTAGGGGCTCTTAGAATTTTGGCAAAACCTGGCAACGCTGGTACAAGGATGTACCAGCGAGGTGCAGAGGAACATGGATGTGACTTTGCACCGTTTGCCATATATAGAATAGCTTTTTCAAAATTCTTAGAGCCCCTTGCAGCTGGAGCAGTATTCGCTACAGGCGTACAAAAGGCGTATCCAGTCAAAGCAGCGGTAAGACATCCTCACATCAGACACACACGCATCCTAAGAATTACAATACATTCTGTATCAATCATCAAATATTCGTGTCTTAGGATTGATTGCCATCTTTTTTATCATTTCCCATTTCGCAGTCACCGATTCTGCATAAGTTGCCGGGTGATGATATTTTCATACCACCACCCGGCACATATACTGTCATTATAAAGCTATCGGGAAAGTTTTGCAAGAATCACTCCCGCTCCTTTATCTTTTTAAATCCATCGGTCATGTCATAGGATGTAATGTTATCATTAATCCAGAGGTAAAATACATTGCCACTATACATTCCACGGACATTCTCGTAATTGACTCCGTTAATGCCCGGAATTTCTGCCTGTTTCTTAAAGGTCCCATTTTCATAGGAATATATCTGGTAGGTCTGCTTTGTTCTGCTGCTGCTATAATCCTCACAAACCAGACCGATTAAATTCTTATCTTTTGAAATGATGACACTCTTATAATCATATAATGCTTCGCTGTAATCTACATCCTTTAATACCAGCTTTGCTTCTTCGCTTACTTCTCCCGGATTTTCTATATTAAACATGGAAAGCTTAATGTTTTCTATATTTCCGGTCTTCTCATCAGATTCATAACCGATGCCCAGCAAATGTGTATCATCCCAGAAATGCAGATATTCGGAGAAGCCGGTCACCTTGAGTTCACCGATAATTTCCGGTTTTGCCGGATCTGATAAATCCACGGTAAACAGCGGGTCGGTATTCCGGTAGGTTACAAAGTAACCAGTGTTTCCCATAAAGCGGGCGGCATAGATTTCTTCTCCCGGTGCAATGCCCGTCAACTGTCCGGTTAATTTCATGTTCTCATCCAGAATATAAAGTGCATTCACCTCATCCTCTGTACTATAATCGGTGGTCAATACCCTGAGATATCCATCACTGGCATTGATTGCAAAGGTATCTCTGACATAACCCCTTACTGCCGTTGCCGCCACACCACTGATTCTGCCCTCATCCAGTGCAAATTTTGCAATATTGGTAATCATTGCTCCATCATAATCTTCCTCATATAAATACAGGGCATCTTTGCTGATATAAGTCTGGGCATATCCAGAGATTACAAGCTTACTGTCCAGCACTTTATCCGGCTTATTTACATCCAGTGAAGAAACCAGTATACCACTTTCTCCTGATGACTCCGGCAGATAAATTTCACCGGCGGCAACCTTTTCTCCATTTACTTTCGGAATCACTGAGGTATATTCCTTTTCTACATATCCCACCACATCGGATGTCATATGATACTGTGTAAAAAGATAGACTACATCTCCGATTTTCCGGGAAGTATTATAATAACCATCCTGGATTAATCTTCCTTCAAATTCCGGATTCCTGCGGTCTACGATACTGTATACCTGAATCTGTGTGGTGCTTTTTCCATTCATTTTATAGCAAAATGCACTGTCTTCAGAAGCATCTGATACAGCAATTTCTTCATCTGCGCTTTCTTTATCTGAGTTTTCCTTATCAGAGCCAGCTTTGCTGCTTTCGCCCAAGGATGTCTCATAGCCCTGCACAACCAGAATCAGCTGGTCTCCATCCACATAAATTTCCATCACCCGGTCTGCTGCGCCACAGTCTTTCGGGAGAAATCGTGTTACTTCTTCTAATTTTCCATCCTGGATATCCGTTATAACAATGTATTTATCCTCTACCGTATAAATGTAACTGCCATCAATTTTAGCAATATCACTCTCGTCTACACCTTCCATCTGCAGATTTGTCGTAGAATAATCTTTTCCGCCTTCCTTGCTGCCCTCCGACAAATCGGCAACGGCACTTCCGTACTCAGTTCCATCACTGTAGTAATATTTGTCACTGCCGGAATTCATTGCTCCCGATGCAGCATAGCTTGTCTCTGCACTTGTTTCCTCTTCTATCCAGTTCTGCTGATACCCCTTAAGAAGAGTCTGATATACCTCCTTATAATCCGATGCACGATGATACATTGTTCCAAGAGAAGCCACATCCACATGCTCCGCTTCCTCTGTTTCACCAGCTTCTCCCACAGTCTGCTGCGTATCCGTCATTGCTATGGAATCCGTCTGCCCTGTACCGGAATTCTTATCAACACGGGTCACTGTTATATAAATTCCGCTGCATACTACCAGTGCCAGCACTGCCACCATACTTCCAAGTCTGCGCCATGGAATTATTTTCTTCGATTTTTTCGGTTTCAAGTGCTGATTTTCCTGCTGCTGTTTTGCTTTCTGTTCCTGTAATTGTTTTTCTATCTGTTCCGGCTTCAGAGCCTCTGGTATCTCTATCTCTTCCGCCGCTTTTCTTAACTGGGTTAAAATCTCCTGTTCATTCATACCGGCACCTCCATCTCATCTGAATTTCCTGTTGTTTTCCAGACTTTTTGCATATCTTCCGTTTCTCACTTCCAATATTTCTCCACCATTTTCTTTATTCCCCGGCTCTCTTTTGAGCGGACGGTATTTTCGTTAAGGTCTAACAGTTTTCCGATTTCCTTACTGCTATACCCACAGAATAAATGCATGGCGATAATCATTCGTTCCTCGGAAGGCAGCTCAAAGAACAGGCTCCGGACTGCTGCATGCTCATCCATTCCGGATTTTCCCAGATGCTCTAAAAG
>UMBJ01013015.1_pt1 | contig 13878 bp, 14 predicted proteins | sample 1963961 | NCBI WGS metagenome assembly UMBJ01 (sample SAMEA4835941, study PRJEB28245) | human gut metagenome | biome: gut microbiome; material: fecal sample | place: Denmark | collected 2008 | reverse complement strand
AGCTTGTTTTTAAGAACAGAGAACTGGACACCCTAATTATTAAATCTAAAGATCCTTCTTCAAGAGAGTTGTACTCATCAAGATGAAGATGAGTTCCTATAGGAACCGATGATTGGGATAAATTTAGCAAGTGATTTGCTAAAGAAACTAATCCCTCGGTATTAGCCTCAATTGAGACGCTCCCATTTATATCGGAGACCTTAATTGTGAAATTACATTCCCAATTGAGTGCCACTCCGGTATCAGGGGAATAATTCGGAACATTTAATGTGACTTTTTTCATTCTATTATTCGGTTATGAAAACATGATAATTTTGACAGCATCTATGTACTCTCGCTCGGTTTGCATATATTCATTTATCGTGAACTTATGCCCATTAAAAATCTTTCCAATGTCAGATTTACTACTCCACTCTTCTGTAATATAAACCCCATTCAGGTAGTTAATTGGGGTATATTTTACTATCTCATGAATTGCCATAGGTAATTTAATTAAGTGAACGATTGTTGGAACGAAATAATTCGTTCCAACAATCGTATCCTTAAATGATTAGTACATTTAAGGAATCACATTAAACATAATTCCCATAAGAATTAGCACAATGATGAAAACAAGAGTTGTGAGGCGATTTTTTATATCATTTTTGACATTATAAGTATCAGCCTCTTTTGTTTTTGCATTGGTTATTCCATGCAATACCCTGTTATATGATAGATCCCTTTTACGACATATAAATCTAAGATATATATATCGTATAGAACCACCTATGTACAAGGCTAATATATTCTGAAAAAGATATTCTATCATTTGCTCTCATCATTTGATATAACTGAACCAACACCTTTTGACACAGTTTAAATAAAATCAGCCATTTAAATATTTCACTTGCTCCAGAACTTTTGGAGTTTTATTAGGAATAAATTCCATTAAAACTAAAGATTGAGTTCTAATTATATCATCAACTATATAAATCTTATTACTAAGTAGGTTTGCTATATTAGCAAAGAAATTACAAATACAAAAATGAACAGATTCTCTATTGACAAATCTTGCATCTATGTCCATTTCTAGTATATTCTCATTATTTAAATACCATCTTATTAAAGGAACTTCTTTAAATAAAATAGTAGCTGTAGTATTACTCAGTCTTTCGTAATTTATTTTGTCATTTATATGAAATAATGTATCTTTGGAAATGTAGTCATAAATGGAACGAAACGCTCCATTATGCAAATCAAAAGAAATGACATCACGAATGTAATCATCTTTTGTATAATATATATTTTTTTTAATTTCTTTCCAATTCATAACCAAATGTTGTTGCGTTCCTCTATGAAAACCTCTCCGAAAGGAACATACTCGATGTGCTGCACAATCTCCATGATAACCGTTGACATTACTGGCAAACACAAAAATCTCGTTTCCCCCCATATCTTTTATCCAAGACGGAGTGATTCTATTTTGGAATCTTGACAAACGATTTTCCGTAAGCCATTGCGTATATTATTTTTGTTTTCGGTTGCAAAAATACTCATTCTTCTCCAAATATCGTTTGTTAAATCCGAAAATCATTATAAAAAGCGAAAATAATTTGTCTAATTGGAAATCCCATTGATTTTTGTATGATTTACAGTGACTCTTTCCCTCTTTATCTTGCATATCACTATATTCTGTTAAAATGAAAACAGATGTGCCTACTTATAAGATTCTTCTTTTGTAGTTGATTTATGAATGCCAAAATCGGAAAAATTCCGTTGTTTTCTATGTTAATTTTTGTTTTCTCATACTTTCATTATGGGGTTTCTCAATTATGTTGTTCCTAATTTGTTTCTTTCGTCATTTTATCATTCCAATCAGTGTTGATTATCAGTACGTTACGAACAGTCAGCAAGATTTCAAGAAGAAGATCATGATGGTTGTTGGCGCATGTATCTTCCTCGTTGCTGCAGCCCAGGCTCTGCCTTTGTTCTTCGGTCTCTAATCTTTCGTTCAAGCATTAAAGAATACATCATGTCAGGAGAAGTAAACGAAAATCAGTACGTAAGCTATCCCATGTTCAAGGGTCTCCAAAAGCCCCTTGAATTTATGGGATTCCAGGGACGCTACATCACCTGGGCAGCCTGTGCCGTTGGTGGAGCCATCCTCGGCTTTATCATAGCATATTGCATTCTCGGCTTTGTGGTTGGTCTTGTGGTTCTTGCTGTTTCCCTCTGTTCGGGAGCCGCCCTCATCTTCTTCAAACAGAAGAAAGGGTTGCATACCAAGAAGGAAGAGCATGGTGTGTTCATCTATGCCTGTTCGCATAGAATGTAATCAAACAAAATTCAAACGTAAACAAATGAGCAAGTGTGTTGAAATCTGAATAGTGTAAATCGGTAGGCTCACCCTCTCGCAAGGATGAGCCTATCTTCATTTGATAAAAGAGCAAATAACAATGATCATATATGTAATCATAGCATTTGTAGCTATACTCATAGGCATGGCTATCTCAGTCTCTGCCTTTGGAACCGGAGGCAAACGCAAGAAGATCTTTCAAGACATCTACTTCTCTGTTGAGGATGTGGATGGAATTGGCGTGCTCTATACCAAGACTGGCGAATACTCAGCCATTTTGAAGATGGAGAACCCGGTGCAGAAGTATTCTGCAAACATAGACAGCTACTATGAGTTCAATCATCTTGTCACCGCACTTGCCCAGACCCTCGGTGAAGGTTATGCCATTCATAAGCAGGATGTCTTCGTGCGTAAGCAGTTCCAGGATGAGAGTAACGACAACCATGAGTTCTTGTCAGAGTCTTACTTCAAGTATTTCAATGGACGTTCCTATACCGACAGCCAGACTTATCTGATTATCACCCAGGAGAATAAGAAAAGCCGTATCTTCTCTTTTGACAGCAAGAAATGGCGTGACTTTGTGGTGAAGATCCGAAAAGTCAAAGACCAGTTGAAGGACTCTGGCGTGGAAGCCTCCTAGCTGGACGGAAATACAGCACGTGAATACGTTGACCGCTATTTTTCCATGAACTTCAACGACAAGGTTGTGTCTATGACCAACTTCAAAGTCGATGAAGAGTCTATCTGTATGGGCAACAAACGATGCAAGGTCTATAGTCTTGTTGATGTTGATTGTGTCAGCACACCATCTATAGTCCGTCCTTTCACAAACATTGAGGTGAACAATGTTTCGATGCCAGTGGATATGGTATCATTGGTTGACAGCATTCCATCTGCCGATGTAGTTGTGTATAACCAGATGTTCTTCATTCCTAACCAGAAAAGAGAACTCTCCCTACTCGACAAGAAGAAAAACCGTCATGCCAGTATGCCTAATCCAAGCAATCAGATTGCCGTGGAGGACATTAAGAAGGTGCAGGATGTGATAGCAAGAGAAAACAAGCAGTTGGTATATGCCCACTTCAACCTTGTCGTTGGAACGTCTATAGATGCTGATATTCAGAAATGTACCAACCATCTGGAGAACTTCTTCGGGCGATTGGGCATTCATATCAGCAAAAGAGCCTACAACCAGTTGGAGTTGTTTGTCAACTCATTCCCTGGTAATTGCTACTCCACCAACCCAGAGTATGACCGCTTCCTGACTCTCAGTGATGCAGCCGCCTGTCTCATGTACAAAGAGCGCATTCAGCACAGTGAAGAAACACCGTTGAAGATTTACTATACAGACCGCCAAGGTGTGCCAGTGGCAATCGACATCAGCGGTAAGGAAGGAAAGAACAAGATAACGGACAACTCCAATTTCTTCTGCCTCGGTCCGTCTGGAAGTGGTAAGTCCTTCCACATGAATAGTGTAGTCCGTCAGATGTGGGAACAGAACACCGACGTTGTGATGGTTGATACCGGTAATTCATACGAAGGACTCTGTGAGTATGTCGGTGGCAAGTATATCAGCTACACAGACGAACATCCTATCACGATGAATCCTTTTGCCATCAAGCGTGAGGAGTTGAATATTGAGAAGATAGGCTTCCTGAAAAATCTGGTCATGCTCATCTGGAAAGGAACCCAAGGTGAAGTCACCAAGACGGAAGACCGTCTCATAGAGCAGGTTATCACGGAATACTTCGATGAATACTTCATGAAGAAACAAATTGAGAACCTGTCGTTCAACACATTCTATGAGTACAGTACAGTCAGTATTCCTCAGATTATAAAGGAGAACAACCTGGCAGGAATCGACCTTGTATCCTACAACTATCTGCTGAAGGACTTCTACAAGGGCGGTAGCCATGAGCTCACCCTCAATGAGAACCTCGACACAAAGCTGTTTGATGAGACCTTCATCGTTTTCGAGATAGACTCCATCAAGGATGACCCTCTCCTCTTCCCTCTTGTTACACTTATCATCATGGACGTTTTCATCCAGAAGATGCGTATCAAGAAGAACCGCAAGGTGCTTGTCATTGAAGAGGCATGGAAAGCCATTGCCTCGCCAATGATGGCAGAGTACATCAAATACCTCTACAAGACAGCACGTAAGTTCTGGGCATCGGTGGGTGTGGTTACTCAGGAGATCCAGGACATCGTGGGAAGTCCTATCGTGAAGGAAGCCATCATCAACAACTCTGATGTGGTGATGCTGCTTGACCAGAGCAAGTTCCGTGAACGTTTCGACGAAATCAAGGCAATCCTGGGATTGACAGATGTGGACTGCAAGAAGATCTTCACCATCAACCGCCTTGAAAACAAGGAAGGCAGAAGCTTCTTCCGAGAAGTCTTTATCCGAAGAGGAAGTGTCGGAGGCGTGTTTGGTGTAGAAGAACCTCACGAGTGCTATATGACCTATACCACCGAGCGAGCAGAGAAGGAAGCCTTGAAGCTCTACAAGAAAGAGTTGCAATGTGACCATCAGCATGCCATCGAAGCCTATTGCCGAGACTGGGAGTTGTCAGGAATCACCAAATCCCTGCCATTTGCTCAGAAGGTAAACCAGACAGGTCATGTGCTGAACCTCAAACCCAAGAGGAAATTTGATGAGTATATGTAACAAGTCATAAACAATAATTTTCAGACAAATGAAACGCTATCTGATAATACTTACTCTCTATCTTTGTGCCGTAGTACCGACAATGGCACAGTACTACAGCGTGAACTATGACAAGCGCACTGTAGAAGCAATGACAGCCGCTTTTGCAACAGAGGCAGCTACTGAGGCGTATTATGCCGAACAGGTAGCTAAGATACGTGAACACTATCAGGCGGCAGAGGTGGCAGCGGCAGGAATCTTCACTTCTAAGTTCCTTGACCGCAAAGCCCTCACCCATATGGGACTATGGACAAGTGCGACGGAGAACTACTATTACCGCCGAATCTACAACATGGTGTCGGCCAAGATCATGCCGAAGATATGGACTGTAGCTGGAATGATGCTCAAAAGTCCACAGAATGCTCTCTATTGGGGAAGCTATTTATATAAGGTATGTGAAGAGACCAAGACGCTCTGCTATCAGTTCGAGTCTATCGTCACCAACAGCACCCTCTCGTTCAAGGATATAGCATTTCTGGAGATTAACCAGGAATTGGCTGCCATCCTGAAACTCTCGGAGTTGGGCAACGTAGATTGGGAAGCGATGTTTGACAACTTTTCAGGATTCGGTTCCAACTTCACCAAGGAGAATCTGAAGGAAGACATTGATAACCTGTATGCCATGGGAGTTAATCTTGCTTCTGCTGGAGCTGGTAATGCCGTAGGCTCCATCCTTGGTAACAGCAGTTTCAGTGGAACGATGATGGATAAGACAAGCAGCGTCATTGAGATTGCAGAAAATGTGTATGGTCTCTACAACAGTCTGTCAACCAATGCCGGAAACACAATCTTGCAGTTCGTTGGAGGAAGAGACAGTATTGCAAATCTCTTCTCTTTATCTAACTACAATCTGACATCCTGGATAACGGACTATGCCCGTGAAGGTATGGGACAATACTACACCCAGCGATGGTATATCTATAGAGTTGATGCTGGCAATGTGAAGCTGTGTGACTACTATCCACCTACAGATAATGATGCCATCATCAAAGGTGATCACTGGTATCGTATCAGCACAAAAGACAAAAACTATACTCCAACATCGGCAGAAAGAGAAGCTGCATTGAGAAACTCAGAAAGCCACGCAGGTTGGAGTCGAAGTGATGTTCAGCAGCATAACAACTCAAACGACGGCTTCAATTATAGCATAACCTACTATATGTCAGGCTATATTCTCAGCAAGAAGAAAAGTGGTCAATATGCTAAAGCCTATGCTTACGAGATTCATGTTTCAAAGAGCTGGTATAAAAAGGAAGTTGCCTATGAGGATGTCTTTGATTCCTACACGATGGACATGAACACATTCAAAGCCGGATTGAATGCACGACTGAAAGAACTCAATGATAACGAGGAAGGTTACACCTACTATCTTTCAAGTGATGCAAAGAGATACTATCAGGCAACCGATGCCAAGAAGATTGCAGGATGTGAAACTGCAACCATCAGTGTAACCTGCCATGGCGGTACCAAACTTGGTGAAGCATCGACCCAATACAAGTGTTCGAGTTGCGGAGGTAGCGTGAATGGACACACCAAGCAGTGTGCCATGGCCACGAGTGTCACTCATGAAAGTGTCAACACCTCAGAGATTGATTCCAAGATTGCTGAGACAGAGAGGAAAATAGCTTCTCTCCAGTCAGAAATCACAAACTTGGAGGCAGAAAATTCGGAACTTCTGAGAAAAATTAAGAATTCAAATGTGAATGATGCTGTGAGGTATCGTCAACAGTACAATGCCAACAAAGACCGTATAACAGCATTGAAGTCTGATAAAAGCACTGCCGAATCAGAACTAGCCCAGTACCAAAAGGCAAAGCAAGAGGCTATTGATGGAGAAAATGCTGTGACTGATGACTATTACCGAATACCTGCCATCATGCAGGATTGCAAGACTGCCTATAATCTCAGTTGGAATGGTTCGGGGGCTTGGGAAGGTAATACTTTCGTTCGTACTGCTTCCATGCCGAATATCAATGGTGTCATTACTTTCAAGGCAACAGTTTCAATAGCAAGAAAGCCTAAGTACTTCATGGGCATCAAGATACACCGTGCCATCGTGCAGATTTCATGGACTCTGACCACGGAATATAGCGATACGCAAGTTGTGGCTGTAGTAAACCTCGATCCTGCTAAAACCGATGAGGAAAAAGCAGCCGAAGTGAATGCCAAACTTGCTGAGATAGCCCGTGACTATCCAGACTGTGACCCTACGGTTGAATATGCCAAGAGTAGCCCTGTGGAATCAGACAATACGGATGATACTTATCATTTGCTCTGGTCAAGTGACCGACTGGAGATTGCACGTCAGATAGACAGCCGTCTCACCAAGATATTTGCCGATCTGGTGTCATTGGAGAAGATGATGCATTACAAGCATTCCATCATAGACATTCTGAGGAGTGTCGCTCCCCCACTGAATGACGAGCAAGACAGAAGACTGACGCTCATAGAAAAGTGCAGGAAACGATGGTTGCGACATGCAGCTGATAGCGGACATTCAGATAGTTATAACGGAAAATATGATGACGATGAAGAAGACAACAGTGAATAGCAAGATACTGACAATACTCATTTGTCTGTTGACCCTTTTGCCTTCGGTGGCAAAGGCTCAGGTGGTTTTTGATGCAGCTTCTATCGAGGCTTATATCAAAGACCACAAGCAACAGCGCAGTCTGCTGCTTGTGCGTTCCACCTTGGAGGCAAGCAATAAACTGCTGCATGACTATAGCGGCGATGCCAACTTAGGCTTCAGAGACATCAACAAGGAACTGGATAAGTACACCAGGGCATTCGATGTGATTGACATTCTGTACCAATCACTCCGCACCAGTCTCAATGTGTACAGCACCTATGAGAATGTGAGTGACAAAGTCGGTGACTATAGAAAAATGCTCAATGATTTCAGGAAGAAATGCCTAGAAAGAGGCAACATCATGAGTACCGATACGCTGATCATCACCATCAACACCAAGGCTTTGGCTAAGATTGCAGATGAAGGCGACAATCTCTATAGGTCAGTCAGTGATTTGCTGCTATATGCTACTGGAGCTGCGGCATGTTCAACGTCAGATTTACTTCTCATCATTACAAGCATCAACAACTCGCTCGACAACATCAACAAGCATCTCAACAAGGCATACTTCGAAACATGGAGATATATTCAAGTGAGAATCGGCTATTGGAAAAAGCAGGTGTACCGTGCCAAGAGCAAAGAGGAAATCATAAGTGATGCCTTTGGTAGATGGAGAGGCGCTGGATATTTAGGCTATTAGGATAATAAATAAAAAATCAATGAATATGAAACATTTAATCTCTTCACGGACAGCACTTTGTCTATGTGGCTTGACGTTATGCTTTAATGCATCAGCCCAAGGCTATGTGAGTTACAACCATGATGCAGCCAAGATGAACCAGATTACGGTTCAGGAGATTGGTTCTGGCGGTCTCACTCCTGCATTCTATTATGATGCCTTACACAACAGCTATCAGAAGACTGCAGCAAAAAAGAACAAGCAGTTTTTCAGAACCATGACCGGAGTCTCTGCATATCAGCAGGTGGATGTTGCTGACAGTATCAAAGCATCTCTTACCCAACGAGCAGAAATAGAAGCACTCAACATTGCAGACCGGCAGATTGACATTGCCTGGCTTGCAGAAGGAACCAAGATCAACTCCAAGCTCTCAGACTTTCAGGCGAATATTGACCGAATAGTAAGCGCAGGTGGCTCTGTTTCAGACAAGACACGATGGACAGAATACTACAAGATGTACAAGACCGCCAATCAAGGAGATGCAGGATGCCTATATGCCCAATGCACAGCGCAAACAGCAGTATCTTGCCATCTATGATGACATTACCAAGCAGAATGAGACACTTATCTCATTTCTTATCCAACTAAGCAACAAGCGAAAGACCACCTCCTTGCTTGCTGCCCGACTTGAAAGAAGAAACAATGTAGCCAGCCACGCATCATCAGCAATCAACAGATGGCGTGAAGCAGGCAAAAATAATGTAGGAAATAACTCTGGAGGCTCAGGAACTGATGACTCCGAAGACAATAACATAGTAAGACAATAAAACATGGCAGATTCAAACATCCTTTCCGATTTCGGTATCAAGATCCTCGAACAGGAGATTGATGATGTGATATTCCAGACCAACGAGTTCCTTTGTGATGCCACGTTCACGGGCTCCCAAGGTCCCTTTTGGTGGATATTGCAGATGTGTATGGCTCTGGCTGCGCTGTTCTCGATAGTCGTAGCTGGCAGTATGGCCTACAAGATGATGGTAAAGCATGAGCCGATAGACATTATGAAGCTGTTCAAGCCTCTTGTGGTCAGTGTCATTCTCTGTTGGTGGTACTCACCTGCAGATACCGGCATAACAAACAGCGGCAGCAGCTGGTGTGTACTTGACTTTCTCTCCTATATCCCTAACTGCATAGGTTCATACACCCACGACTTGTATGAAGCAGAGTCCGCACAGATTGAGGATAAGTTTGAAGAAGTCCAGGAACTCATCTATACACGAGACACTCTTTATAACTCATTACAGGCTCAGGCAGACGTAGCCCATTCCGGCACATCGGATCCAAACCTGATAGAGTCCACCATGGAACAGGCAGGTGTGGATGAAGTGACGAACATGGAAACTGATGCTTCCAAGCTCTGGTTCACGTCACTCACAGCTGGTGCAGTGGTAGGCATAGACAAGGTAATCATGCTCATCGCATTGATAGTCTTCCGCATAGGCTGGTGGGCAACCATCTATTGCCAACAGATACTCCTGGGTATGCTGACGATATTCGGTCCGATACAATGGGCATTTTCTCTCTTGCCAAAATGGGAAGGAGTCTGGTCAAAATGGCTGATACGTTATCTCACTGTACATTTCTATGGAGCAATGCTATACTTCGTGGGCTTTTATGTTCTGTTACTCTTTGATATAGTGCTCTGTATTCAGGTAGAGAACCTTACAGCCATTACCGAAAGTGAGCAGACGATGGCAGCATACCTGCAGAACTCGTTCTTCTCTGCCGGTTATCTGATGGCAGCAAGCATTGTAGCGTTGAAATGTCTGAACCTCGTTCCAGACCTTGCTGCATGGATGATTCCTGAAGGAGATACAGCTTTCTCTACCCGAAACTTCGGTGAAGGTGTGGCACAGCAAGCCAAGATTTCAACCCAAGGCATGATTAGCAAAGTGATGTAAACAGCAAATAATACATATATAATAAGGTATGGTAATAAAGAATCTCGAAAACAAAATCAAGTTGGTGATGATTATCTGTTCACTCTTCCTTGTGGGCTGCATCATCATCTGTATCTCCAGCATTTGGACAGCTAAGCAAATGGTTTCAGATGCTCATCAGAAAGTGTATGTACTGGATGGCAATGTTCCTATTCTCGTTCAGCGCAGCACCATGGAAGAAACACTCGATGTGGAGGCAAAGAGCCATGTGGAAATGTTCCATCATTACTTCTTCACTCTTGCGCCAGATGACAAGTACATCAAATACACAATGGATAAAGCCATGTATCTGGTCGATGAAACGGGTCTTGCGCAGTACAATACATTGAAGGAGAAAGGCTTCTACTCAAACATCATGGGTACAAGTGCCGTATTCAGCATCTTCTGTGACAGTATTAAGTTCGACAAGGAGAAGATGGAGTTCACTTACTATGGCAGACAGCGTATTGAGCGACGCACAAGCATTCTTACCAGAGAACTTGTGACGGCAGGTCATTTGAAGCGAGTTCCCCGAACCGACAATAACCCACATGGTTTGCTTATCACCAACTGGAGAACCCTTCTCAATAAGGATATAGAACAAAAGACCAAACTGACATATTGATATGGGATGGAAGAAAATGTTTATCGGTGAAAAGATGCCGGACAAAGATGATCCTCAATATCGTCAGAGATATGAGACTGAGGTGAAGGCAGGACGCAAGTTTGCCAAGACTATGAAGCTTGATGTGCTTGCAGCCAAGGTACAACTGTTTGCTAATGACCATAAACTGTTGTTCCTCTACCTTGTATTTAGTTTCATAATCTTCTGTTTTGGTCTGAACATCTACAGGATGGTAGTGGTGTATAGTCATCAACAGTCAAGACAAAGTGCTACGGAAAGGCAAGAGCAGATGTTGCGTCTGCGACACAGCAAAGTCTGGAAAGCTGTTGAAAATGCCTACACCACGCATCCTGCCATGAATAGAGATAATCAAAAGAATAATAACGAAAAGATAGAAAACGATGGACGCATTGAAAAAGATTAACTGGAAACAGCCCAAGTATATGATACCGCTTATCATTTACTTCCCACTGTTGTTTGTCGGCTACTTCGTCATTGACCTCTTTCATACGGAGAAGGCTGAGATTCCTGATGGTCTCACTACGACCGAGTATCTTAATCCAGACCTGCCTGATGCCAAAATGAAGGGAGACGGTATTGGTAACAAGTACGAGAGTATGCTCAAATCATACGGTAAGATAGACGATTATTCAGCAGTAGGAAACATTGAACGTAATGAAGAAGATACCAAGGAAGAGTATGATACAAAGTACTCAGATGAAGAACGTAAACAGGTGGAAGCCCAGGAAGCCGAGAAACTCTCTGAGATGCAAAGGCAGCTACAGGAGAGCGCACAGAAAGGCCAGGAAATCGCCAAAGGCAACAATTCTGCAGAAAATGATCGCTTAGCTCGTGGCAAACAGCGTGAACAGGAAGCGATGGAAGAACTCAATCGAGCCATTGCTCAGGCAAGGATGCAGGCTCAGCAGGTCTCTACCCCATCCATGCAGGCCGAAGTGACTGCCAAAACTGGAGATGCAAAGGAAGGAAAGGTTGAAATTCCGGAAAAGAAGAAGACCAACGATGAACCGCAAGAGGTTGTCAAGAAGGTCAAGGTTACATCCGACTACTTCAACACCCTGTGCGACAATGACAAGGAAGCTGGACTTATCAAGGCTATCATAGACGAGAACATCAAGGCGGTGGATGGATCAAGAGTAAGACTTCGTCTGCTCGATGATATTGTCATCAATGAAGCAGTCATTCATAAAGGCTCCTACATCTATGCCACCATGAGCGGCTTCGGTTCACAGCGTGTCAAGGGTACAGTCAAGAGTATCATGGTAGATGATGACATCGTCAAGGTAAACCTTTCGCTCTATGATACCGACGGACTCGAAGGATTATATGTACCAAGCAGCCAGTTCAGAGAAACCACGAAAGATGTTGGTAGCGGTGCTTTGAGCAATACTTCAACCCTTACCAATAGTACATCTACAGGAGGTGGCAACCTGGCAAGCTGGGGAGCACAAGCCGTTACCAATGCCGTTCAGAAGACAAGCAACGCCATTAGCAAAGCCATCAAGAAGAACTCAGCCAAGCTGAAATACGGAACATTTGTGTATCTCATCAATTCACGTTCAAACCAGAAAGAAAAATAATAAAGACATATATGATTATGAAGACTATCAAGAAATTCTGCGCATTGGTAGTATGCGCATTAGCCTCTCTCCCATCCATGGCACAACAGACGTATCAGGAAATGGAGCAGCTAACCATCAATGAGAATGTCACAACAGTCATTACCGCCTCTGAGCCAGTACGCTTCGTTGATATTTCTACGGATGCAGTGGTCGGCGACCAGCCAATCAACAATACCATTCGTCTTAAACCCAAGGAAGGTGCAGCCGTACATGCCGATGGTGACATCCTTGCTATAGTGACGATAGTTACCGAGCGTTACAGAACCCAGTATGCTCTGATATACACTACACGAATGCAGGAAGCAGTCACAGACAAACAGATACTTGCCTCTGAGAAGATTCCATACCATAATCCTTCTGTATCAATGAGTACTGAGGATATGACCAGATATGCCAGAAAAATATGGAACTCACCGGCAAGAATACGCAACGTAAGTACCAAGCAGCACCGAATGACTATGAGGTTGAACAACATCTACTCTGTTGGCGAGTACTTCTTCATTGATTTCAGCATAGAGAACCGTACCAATATCCGCTTTGACATCGACGAGATGCGTATCAAACTGAATGACAAGAAGGTTTCCAAGGCAACTAATGCCCAGATGATTGAGCTTACGCCAGCTATGGTGCTTGACCAGTCCAAGACCTTCAAATATGGTTATAGAAACGTTCTCGTCCTGAAAAAGATGACATTCCCTAACGACAAGGTGCTGACTATTGAGATTTCAGAGAAGCAGATTAGCGGAAGAACTATCAGTCTGGATATAGACTACGAAGATGTTCTGTATGCCGACTCATACAATTCATATTTAATGATGGAGGAATAAGACGATGAAGAAATACATATTGTCATTGATGATGGGACTGTGCGTTTCAGTCTCATCATTCGCCCAGAGCCATAGCGACCGCATATCCGTAGGTGTAGGTGCTTTGTATCAGAGAGGTTTGGATGCCACAATCTCATGGGAACATGAAACACGCTACCACAATGCATGGGAGTACTTTGTCAACGGCTACATCAAATGGGATGAATGTGCGTCATGCGGACACGTCTGCCCAGAGTCGTTTTGGAACAACTACCGAACATGGGGAATAGGTGCTGCCTACAAACCCTGTGTGGCAAGAGGAAGGAACAACTACGGAAACCTCCGTATTGGCGCAAGTGCAGGCAGTGACACAGACAAGTTCGTCGGTGGCTTGCATGTAGGTTACGAGCATAACTTTGCCCTACGTCATGGATGGGGATTGTTTGTTCAAGCCAAATGTAATCTCACTCTTCCCAAACGGGAAGACTTGTTTCGTACTGGCATCGTGATAGGATTCAAGATACCCACA
>UMBJ01016595.1_pt1 | contig 14995 bp, 7 predicted proteins | sample 1963961 | NCBI WGS metagenome assembly UMBJ01 (sample SAMEA4835941, study PRJEB28245) | human gut metagenome | biome: gut microbiome; material: fecal sample | place: Denmark | collected 2008 | reverse complement strand
GTTCAATGGCCGCGACCTGCAGCGCATCTCTGAAAAAGAGCGGCGTCAGCTGGTGGGGGCGGAAGTGGCGATGATCTTCCAGGATCCGATGACCAGCCTCAATCCGTGCTATACCGTCGGCTACCAGATTATGGAAGCGATCAAAGTTCATCAGGGCGGCAATAAGCAAACTCGCCGTCAGCGGGCCATCGACCTGCTGAACCTGGTGGGCATTCCCGATCCGGCGTCGCGGCTCGACGTTTACCCGCACCAGCTTTCCGGCGGGATGAGTCAGCGCGTGATGATCGCGATGGCGATTGCCTGTCGGCCAAAACTGCTGATTGCCGATGAACCGACCACCGCACTGGACGTGACTATTCAGGCGCAGATCATCGAGCTGCTGCTGGAGTTGCAGCAGCAAGAGAATATGGCGCTGGTGCTGATCACCCACGACCTGGCGCTGGTGGCCGAGGCGGCGCATAAAATTATCGTCATGTATGCGGGTCAGGTGGTGGAGACCGGTGATGCGAAGGATATCTTCCGCGCGCCGCGTCATCCGTACACCCAGGCGCTGCTGCGCGCGCTGCCGGAGTTCGCCCAGGATAAGGCGCGTCTGGCGTCGCTGCCGGGCGTGGTGCCGGGGAAATATGACCGTCCTGTCGGCTGTCTGCTGAATCCGCGCTGCCCCTATGCCACGGATAAATGCCGGAGCGAAGAGCCCGCGCTCGCGGATCTTACCGGCGGCCGTCAGTCTAAATGTCACTACCCACTCGATGATGCCGGGAGGCCTGGATTATGAGTACGCAAAAGGCCGCCACGCAACAACCGCTGTTGCAGGCCATTGATCTGAAAAAACACTACCCGGTGAAGAAGGGAATATTCGCCCCGGAACGACTGGTGAAAGCGCTGGACGGCGTCTCCTTTACCCTTGAGCGTGGTAAAACGCTGGCGGTGGTGGGAGAGTCGGGCTGCGGCAAATCGACCCTCGGTCGTCTGCTGACAATGATTGAGATCCCCACCGGCGGTGAGCTGTATTATCAGGGGCAGGATCTGCTTAAGCACGACCCGCAGGCGCAGAAGCTCCGGCGGCAGAAAATCCAGATTGTGTTCCAGAACCCGTATGGTTCGCTAAACCCGCGAAAAAAAGTGGGGCAGATTCTGGAAGAGCCGCTGTTGATTAACAGCAGCCTGAGTAAAGAGCAGCGCCGTGAAAAAGCGCTGGCGATGATGGCGAAGGTCGGCCTGAAAACCGAGCATTACGATCGCTACCCGCATATGTTCTCCGGCGGTCAGCGCCAGCGTATCGCCATTGCCCGCGGGTTGATGCTGGATCCGGACGTGGTGATTGCCGATGAGCCGGTTTCCGCGCTGGACGTTTCGGTACGTGCCCAGGTGCTGAACCTGATGATGGATCTGCAGCAGGATTTAGGGCTGTCCTACGTGTTTATCTCCCACGACCTGTCGGTCGTCGAGCACATCGCTGATGAAGTGATGGTGATGTATCTCGGCCGCTGCGTGGAGAAGGGCACCAAGGACCAGATCTTCAACAATCCGCGTCATCCGTACACCCAGGCGCTGTTGTCGGCGACGCCGCGTCTGAATCCGGACGATCGGCGCGAGCGGATCAAGCTGACCGGCGAACTGCCGAGCCCGCTGAACCCGCCGCCGGGCTGCGCCTTTAACGCGCGCTGCCGTCGACGCTTTGGTCCCTGCACCCAGCTTCAGCCGCAGCTTAAGGATTACGGCGGTCAGCTGGTAGCCTGCTTTGCCGTCGATCAGGATGAGAATCCGCAAAAACCCCACGCCTGATGGCACACTCCCGGTCCCAGGACCGGGAGTTTCTCTTCCGCCGGAGAGGAAACCTGGCAACACCGTTTATTACCGCAGTTTCTGCCATACTCTCGGAGCATTCTTCGTCGATTATCCGAAAAAATAAGCCTTTCAGTCCATTTTTATAGAATTAAAGAGAAATTAAAATGGTTCAGGTTTATTCTTTCGTCCAACTGACGCTATGATTTCATCATGGCGTAATACTTTTATATAAAAACGACTGGGAAGCGCGATGGTTGCGGGGGTTAAGGATGTACGCATACCTAAAAAATGGGGCTATCCTTCTGAAAGGGAAGTGTTAGTGTAGCGTTACTTCTGCCGTGGAATCATCCCAAAAATCAAATTCTAAACTATTATAACCCTGTCAATCGTGTGTATTGGTACGTCACCACCGGCGCTTTATCTGCCATACCAGAAGCGTCACGATATTTTTAATATACCCAGAAAATAACAACAAACTTAATATGAAATTTTTAAAATCATGAGGTTATCAATGAACCATTATGATGATCTGCAGCGCTTTCAAGAAAAAACGCGGACGCAAAACCTCAAATTTCAGGATCTTTCTTCGCAAGCCGCCACGCGGGAATATGGGGATTGGGCGATCCTCAATCAGCTGAATCCCGACGCCGGGAAACCCGCTTCTCTGGCGCTGGGAGGGTCGGTCTCCGCGCCGCTGCCGCAGCCCGTGCCTGCGGATCTCTTCCAGCGTGTCGACCCTGTGGTCGCCGCGCCAGCATCACCTCCGGTTGCGCCAGTCCCCCCAGTTATTGCCGCGATCCCACTGCCGGTCGCAGAACCTGCAATGCCGGAACCTGTCGCTCCGGCGCCAGCGATGACGGCAGAGCCCTTGGCAGCGACGCCAGTACCTGAACCGGTGATGGCCCCGCCGCCGAGGATGGCCCCGCGGCCTGCGCCGGGCGCCGACAACTATGCCCACCTGTTCGCGGCAAAAACCGCGGAGCCGGTGGCGAAAAATAAAGACCAGCCTTTGAAATCTCTTCTGGAAAGGATCGCTACATGCCGTTGATTTGCGTCTGTTCACCGAAAGGTGGCGTGGGGAAAACGACCCTTGCGGCCAATTTAGCTTATTCGCTGGCGCGGACTGGCAGCAAAGTCCTGGCGCTGGATTTTGACGTCCAGAACGCGCTGCGTTTGCATTTTGGCGTGCCGCTGAGCGATGAGCGGGGCTACGTGGCGAAGGCGCTGGAACTGCATGACTGGAGCCAGTGTGTGCTGAGCGCCGGCAGCAATATTTTCGTCCTGCCTTACGGCGAAGTGAGCGAGGCGCAGCGTCAGGCGTTTGATGAGCAACTGACCCACAATGACCATTTTCTCCAGCGCGGTCTGTCGGCGCTGCTCAACTATCCCGGGCTTATCACCATCGCCGATATGCCGCCAGGGCCTTCACCGGCGCTGAAGGCCCTGACGGGGCTGGCGGACCTGCATCTGATCCCGCTGCTGGCGGATACCGCCTCGATGTCGACCCTGGCGCACGTGGAAAAACAGCGCCTGACCGGCGGGGCGCTGAATCATAAGCACGGGCACTATTTCGTCATAAACCAAAGCGATAGCCGTCGCCAGGTCAGCCGGGACGTCACCAGCCTGATGGAAGAGAAACTGGGCGAGCGACTGCTTGGCGTGATCCATCGTGATGAAAGCGTGGTAGAGGCTAATGCCTCGCAGAAGTCGATCCTGGACTTCAACGCCTCCTCCGCAGCGGCCTTTGATATTGAAATCATGGCTAAAAAAATATCTTCGCTGTTGGGTATCCATATTGGCGATGGCACGGTGCACAGCCAGCCACGCATGTCAGGGCTTTAACTTATTGCAGGGCTGCTGAATGAAAAAATCTCTTTTTTGGTTGCTGGCGCTGGTGCTGTCTCCCGTCGCCGTGCTGGTGGTGATCACGCCGATGGACAGCCAAAAGCAGTATATTTTTGGTCTGCTTAGTATCGGTATTCTCTTTCTGATGGGCTTCAGCAAGCGCCGCAGCGTATCGGTCATTATGGTCGTCACGTCGCTGCTGATGTCCACGCGTTACATGTATTTTCGCCTCACGCAGACCCTGCACTTCAACTCATCCATTGAAGCCATTCTCGGGATGGGACTCTTTCTGGCGGAAGTTTATATCTGGGTGATGCTGCTGCTTAACTACCTGCAGACGGTCTGGCCGCTGAAGCGCGGCATTGTTCCACTGCCGGATGATATGAGTAAGTGGCCGACGGTCGATATCTATATCCCGAGCTATAACGAACCGTTAGAGGTGGTGCGCGATACCGTCCTGGCGGCACAATGCATTGATTATCCAAAAGATAAAATGAAGATCTATCTTCTGGATGATGGCAAACGCAGTGAGTTTGCCGTGTTCGCCGCCGACGTCGGCGTGGGCTATATCACCCGTAACGACAATAAGCACGCCAAAGCGGGGAACCTTAACCATGCGCTGACCCTGACCCACGGGGAGCTTATCTGCGTTTTCGACTGCGACCACGTCGCCACGCGCGTCTTCCTGCAGGCCACCGTCGGCGGTTTCCTGAAAGATCCGATGCTGGCTCTGGTGCAGACGCCGCACTACTTCTATTCCCCGGACCCGTTTGAACGTAACCTCTCCGTCGGGCGCAACATCCCGAACGAAGGGATGTTGTTCTATGGCCCGATTCAGCAGGGGAACGACAACTGGAACGCCACCTTTTTCTGCGGCTCCTGCGCGGTGATCCGCCGCGAGGCGCTGGCGCAGATCGGCGGTTTCGCTGTCGAAACGGTGACCGAAGATGCCCATACGGCGCTGAAGTTTCAGCGTCTGGGATGGAAGTCGGCCTTTCTCGATATTCCGCTGGCGGCTGGTCTCGCCACCGAACGTCTGGTGGTGCACGTCATCCAGCGAACCCGCTGGGCGCGCGGGATGACGCAGATCTTTCGCGTCGATAATCCCCTGTTTGGTCGCGGCCTGACCTTCCAGCAGCGCTTGTGCTACCTGAGCGCCATGCTCTACTACCAGTTCGCGCTCCCGAGGGTGGTGTTTGTCACCGCCCCGCTGGCTTATCTGCTGTTTAACCTCAATATTATTTACTCTTCAGCGAGCCTGATTGTCTCCTATGCCCTGCCGCATCTGTTCCTCGCTATTTACGTTGGTTCGCGAATGAACGGCCGCTATCGCTACAGCTTTTGGGGGGAGATCTACGATATTGTGCTGGCCTTCCACCTGGTGCTGCCGACTCTGGTGACGATGATTTTCCCCAAACGCGGCAAATTCAACGTTACCGATAAGGGCGGGCTGCTTGACGTCGGTTACTTCGATTTCACCGTGGTGCGCCCGCATCTGGTGGTGGCCTGCCTGCTGGCCCTGGGGGTGGTCGTCGGCATCGTCCGGGCGATAGGCCATGACTACTTTGGCTCGGATCCCAACGTTATCGCCCTCAACGTCGGGTGGGGGATCTACAGCCTGATCTTCCTGCTGGCGGCGATTGCCGTAGCGCGCGAAACGCGGCAGGTGCGAAAAACCATTCGTATCGATGTCGACATTCCGGTGGTGATCCATTACGCCAGCGGTATCGTTTCCCGCAGCCATACCGCGGACCTGTCGATGGGCGGCTGCCGCGTGGCCGCGCCGGATATGCGCCATCTGGAGGATGATATCGAAGAGATTGAGCTGATCCTGCAGTCCGGGGCTATCTCCATTCCGGCTCAGCTGGTCACCTCAGACGAGCGCTTCCTGCGCCTCAAGTTTGATGAAGATATTCCTCTCTCGCGCCGCCGTGAACTGGTGCGGGTGGTGCTGGCCCGCGCGGATGCCTGGATTAATCCGCCGCGCCCGCAGGATAACCCGTTCCGCTCCTTCTTCACCATTTTGCGCTGCGTGTTCGAACTGTTCTGGTTGACGTGGAAAACCCGTCGCAGCCAGCGCAGCCGGACGGCTGTGGCGAAAACGGCGCAGGAGGATGGGACGTTATGAAGCGATTAACGACGCTGGCGCTGCTGGCAGGGATGTTCTCTGCGCCTGCGCTGCACAGTGAAGAGCCGGCTACTGGCGCTTCAGCCCCGCTGAGTTTTCCGCAGCTCAACGGCGCGGCGGACAATGAGCCCGGTGACGAACCTCCGGCGGCCGCTCCGGAAGAGGCCACGCCAGCGGTAGCGCCCGCCCCCGCAGGCGATGCGGCGTTGACAACGCCTGTGCCTGAGATGCCCGCAGTAACCCCGTCGGTGAGCGATACGGTTGCGCCCGATGTCATCCCCGTTGCCCCGGTTTGGGGAGGCGATCTGAATCTGGCGCAAATGGGGATGCCGGACGGCATTATCCTCAGCGGCGGCCAGCGGCAGGGGGGCGTTAGCTTTACGCTGCCTTCCGACCAGGTGGTGATCCATTCCCAGCTCAGCCTTGCCGTCCGCGTATCGCCGGAAATGGCGAGCCGCAACGCCACCCTGCAACTGATGCTCAACGGTCAGCCCCTCGGCACCCTGCCGCTGGGTGCTGATGGCGAGGATGTCTCCCATTATCAGCTGGATATTCCGCCCGCGCTGATGGTCTCCAGCAATAACCTGAGCGTGAAGATCAACGATGGCGATACCCTGCAGTGCCAGCGTGACATCCATGATTCGTCGCGGGTGACGGTGCTGCCCACGTCGCATTTCAGCTGGGAAAGCCAGCAACTGAACATCAGCGACGACCTGAGCCACTTCCCGCGTCCCTTCTTTGACAGCATGCAGATGACCCCGGCGGACATCGCGGTCGCCTATGGGGCGAAGCCCTCAGCTGACGTCTTCAGCGCCGCGGCGCTGGTCTCTTCATGGCTGGGTATCCAGGCGGACTATCGCGGCATCGCCTTCAGCGCCCTGCGCGATCGCCTGCCGGAACGCCATGGTATTGTGATTGGCCATCCGGGCGAGCAGGTGGGCGGCATGACGCTGCCGGAAACCGATAAACCGCTGCTGCGCGTCATCGCTAACCCTGCCAATCCGGCCTATAAGCTACTGCTGATTGTCGGTAAAAACGATACCGCGCTGCGCATGGCCGCCTGGCGGTTGACCCGCAGCAACTTCGCGCCGCAAACCGCGACGCTGGATGTCGAACCGCAGACCATCCCGGTTGGTAAAGCGTACGATGCGCCGCGCTGGATCCCCACCGATCGTCCGGTCAAGCTCAGCGAACTGTTGCGTAAGGATCAAAGCCCGACCGTCAGCGGCGTCTGGCATGAGCCTTTACGTATCGCCTTTCGCGCCGCGCCCGACCTCTATCTCTGGGATGGCGAGACGATCCCGCTACAGGTTGGCTACCGCTTCCCATCGGAAAGCTGGATTAATGAGGACAAGTCCCTGCTGAGCGTCACGCTCAACGGTACCTTCCTCAATAACCTGGCGATGAACAAGCAGGGGCCGCTGGAGAAAGTCTGGCGCCACCTCGGGGGCGATGCGCGCCAGGAGCGCTTTACCATCCCGCTGGCGCCCTATCTGATCTACGGCGATAACCAGCTGTCGATGTACTTCAATGTGGTGCCGAAGGACGATGTTCCGTGCTCGGTACTGCTGAATAACAATATCAAGAGCCGGATCACTGACGATTCCTGGATTGATTTGAGCAAAACGCGACACTTCTCGCTGCTGCCAAACCTCTCCTATTTCGTTGGCGCCTCATTCCCTTTCTCGCGACTGGCGGACTATTCGCAAACGACGCTTATGCTGCCGGCGGACCCGTCTGAGACCCAGGTGGCCACCCTGCTGAATCTGGCGGCGCGCTCCGGAAATGCGACCGGCACCGCGCTGGCGAATAACCGCGTCGTGCTCGGGATGCCGACCGGCGGCGCGGATCTGCAGTCGCTGCGCGAACGTGACGTGCTGGCGGTCACCGCTCTCGATCAGCAGGCCTTTAACCAGAGCCTGCTGGCTGATTCACCGTATCGTCCGGTGGATAACACGCTGAGCGTCCGCGAGCCTGACCTGTGGCAAAAAGTGCAGCGTCGGCTCACCGGCGACTGGACCTCGGCCAGCCTCGATGCCGATCGCTACTTCTCGTCCAGTAGCGCCTGGCGCGGATTCATCAGCTATCGTTCGCCGTGGAACGCGACTCGCCTGGTGGTGGTGGCGATGGCCAGCAATGATGACCAGCTGGCGCGATTGAAGACCGATCTGGACTCGCCGCGTATCAACGCCGGGATCCGTGGCGATACCGCGGTGATCACCAGTGATAACGGGGTGCGCAGCTTCCAGGTCAGCACGCCGTTCCCCAGCGGTCAGATGCCGTGGTACATGATGGCTGTCTGGTATGCCAGCCAGCATTCCGGTTTCCTGGCGGTGCTGGGGCTGATTGCCACCTCGATAATGGGACTGGCGCTGACCGCGATGTTTAAACGTCATGCCCGTAAGCGTCTGGGTTTGGGGGATAACTAATGAAAAGAAAGATAACAATAACGATGAAAACCTCCCGCCGGCTCACGACGTTCTGCCTCACCGGCGCGTTGACTCTCGGTGCTTCTGGCGGCGCGCTGGCGGCAGGTAACGACGCGGCGCTGCAGGCGCTGTTCGCCCAGGCCAACTACTGGCATGAGAAATCCCATGACGAACTGGCGATGGAGTCCCTGCAGAAGGTGCTTTCGGTCGATGCCAATAACACCCAGGCGCTGTATCTGATGGCGCTCTGGTCGCAGCAGGGTGGCGATATGCAGGCGGCGGCGCAGTGGCGCGCCCGGCTGGCGAAAGCGGCGCCGGACAGCCCGGGGCTGCAGGATTTAGACAACGCTAAAAAGATGTCGCAGGTGCCGCAGGGGCAGCTCAGCCTGGCCCGCCAGCAGGCGCGCGGCGGCAATATCCCCGGGGCGCTGGCGACCTGGCGCAGCATGTTTAATGGCAATACGCCGCCTGCCGGGCTGGCGGCGGAATATTACCTGACCATGGCCAGCGACAAATCGCTTTATCCGCAGGCCATCAGCGAACTGCGCCAGTACGTGGCCCAGCATCCGCAGGAGAACGCCCCGCGGGTGGCGCTGGGCAAAGCCTTAACCTGGCGGGAAGAGACCCGCCGGGAAGGGATCGCTCTGCTTGAGCCGATGGCCAGCGGCAATAAAGAGGCGGACAGCGGCTTGCGTCAGGCGCTGCTCTGGCTGGGCCCGCAGGCCGGGGATGAGCAGTATTACGATACCTGGATGCAGCGGCATCCGCAGGATAGCGAAGTTCAGAATTACTTTCGCGAACGGCGCAGCGGTCAGGCGCGCGGCCAGGGCTATGCCAATCTCAACAGCGGCAATACCGCCGCCGCGAAGCAGCAATTTGAAGAGGTGCTGCAGACCAACCCGCAGGATGCCGATGCGCTGGCGGGCATGGGCTATATCGCGCAGCGCAGCGGCGACTACCAGGCCGCGTCGCAGTATCTGAGCCGGGCGGCGGATCTCGGCGGCGACGCCTCGGCGACCCGTCGTCAGCAGGCGGCCGATGCGCTGTTCTACGGCCAGCTGGCGCAGGCTCAGCAGGCTTATAAGCAGGGCAATATTAGCCAGGCGCTGGCGCTCTCCGCGCCGCTGGCGCAGCAGAGCGGGGCGCGGGGCGCCTCGGCGAAGCTGTTCCGCGCCGATGTGCTGCGGCATAACAAAGATTTGCCCCAGGCGGAGCAAACGCTACGTTCGCTGTTAAGCGACGATCCGCAGAACGCGGCGGGGCGGGAAAACCTCTATTACGTGCTGCGCGAGCAGAATAAATCCGCCGAGGCGCAGGCGATGCTGCAGACGCTCCCGCAGAGCCTGCAGCAAAAACTGCAGCCGCGGGTGGTGGCCGGTATGCCGGGCGATGCCGTGCGCCGTCAGGCCCAGGCGCAGGTCAGCAGCGGTAATCCAGCCGGCGCGATTGCCACTCTGCGCGAAGGCGTCGCCCGCTATCCGGACGATCCCTGGCTGCGCCTTGATCTGGCCCGGCTGTTGCAAAAATCGGGTAACGGCAGCGAGGCCTCTTCGCTGATGTCGGCGGCCTATCGCCCCGGCGCCAGCAACAATGCGCTGTATGCCGCCGCCCTGTTTGCCAGCGAAAACGGCGCCTGGCAGCAGGCGCAGACGCTGCTGGCGCGCATTCCCGGCGGCAGCCAGACCAGCGACATGCGCGATTTACGCCAGCGGGTGAACTACAACCTGCAGCTGGCGACCGCCGAAAACTATCTGGCGCAGGGCAACCGCACTGCCGCCAGCAATACCCTGCGGGCGATGGCCTCCACGCCGCCGAAAGCCCCGGCGGACGCCGGCAAGCTGGCGCGGCTGCTGGCCGAGAGCGGCGATCTGACTACCGCGGTCTCGCTGGTGCGCAACAATATCAGCAGCGGGGTGTCCGGCAACGCCGGTGATTACGCCGATCAGATTGCGGTGCTGAATCAGGCCGGGCTGACCGGCGAGGCGCAGAACTTGCTCAGCAATCCGCAGCTGCAGGCCAGCAGTACGCCGACGCAGCTGGCGAGTATTCGCAATGGCTATGTGATCAACGAAGCCGATCGCCTGCGCGAGCAGGGCAATTACGCTGCGGCGTATGACAAGCTGATCCGCGCCATGCAAAGCGATCCGCAGAATACCGATCTGATGTTCGCGATGGCGCGGTTGTACCAGAGCGGCAAAATGAACAAAGAGGCCGGGGTGGTCTATGACTACCTGATGACGCGCGATACGCCGAACCAGGACGCGCGCGCCGGGGCCATCGACGTGGCGCTGTCGGCGGGGAACAACGATCGTGCCGAACAGCTGGCCGGCGGTTTGCGCCAGGATAACTCCCCGGATCGCTTACTGCTGCTGGCGAGAGTCGCAGAGGCGCAGGGCCATCATCAGCAGGCGATGACCTACCTGCGTAGCGCCCGCGGCAAACTGCTGGGTATGCAAAGCACCAACAGCAGCGAAACGCCAACCGTCGGCGGGGTGCTGGCGGCAGACAACCCCTTTATCGGCGTGTCGCAAACGTCGGCGCCGACGCGGACCGCTTCCACCTACGGACAGTATATGCCGTGGCAGGTCGCCCAGTCGGCCGCCGCGCCCGGTTCCACGCTGCCGGGGATCCAGCGCCCCGATCTGCCAGTGGACACCGCCGAGACGCGGATGCTGCGCCAGGTGGACACCATGATGGAGTCTCTGCAGGAGAAAACCGGCAGCTGGCTGCAGGGCGGTATGGACGTGCGCGGGCGCGACGGCGAATCGGGTACCAGCAAGCTGACGGAGCTCCGGACGCCGCTGACCTGGTCTTCTTCGCCATTTGGCGATTCGCGCTTTGACTTTACCGTCACCCCGGTGTCGTTGAACGCCGGAACCGCCAGCGGCGACGCCTGGCGTCGCTACGGCGCCAATCCGCTGGCTAACGCGGTCTCCAATATGGTGAGTACCGCCACCAGCGAGCAGGCGGCGATCGCCTCGATGACCGAGGCGGAGCGGACGGCCTATTTTGCCAGCAATCCGGGGGCCGAAGCCTTAAGCGGCCTGGGCACCCTGAATGCGGCAGATTTCAATCCGACCACCAGCAGCGGGATGGAAAACCTGGCGAAGCTCGGGAGCTATGATTCGGGACAGGTCGCCAGCTATCTGGCCTCTTCCAGCCTTAAGCCGAACGTTGACCAGACCAGCGGCTCAACCGATTCGCAGAAGGCTAACGGCGTCGAGCTGGCGCTGGCGTTAAGCGGTGACGATTATCGCGTCGATATTGGCAGCACGCCGCTGGGCCAGGATCTCAATACCGTTGTCGGTGGGGTGAAATGGTCGCCTAAGCTGAGCAACTACCTGTCGCTGATCCTGACCGGCGAACGCCGCTCACTGACCGACAGCCTGCTTTCTTACGTTGGTCTGAAGGACACTTATTCCGGTAAAACCTGGGGGCAGGTGACGAAAAACGGCGGCACCCTGCAGCTGAGCTATGACGACGGCGACGCGGGCTTCTATGTCGGCGGTGGCGGATACAGCTACCTGGGGCAGAACGTCGCCAGCAACACCAGCATTAACGCCAATGCCGGGGTCTATCTGCGGCCCTATCATGACGAATATCGCCAGTTACAGACCGGGTTGAGCATGAGCTATATGGATTATTCCAAGAACCTCAGCTACTTCACCTATGGTCAGGGGGGCTACTTTAGCCCGCAAAACTATGTCAGCGTGTCGCTGCCGGTCAGTCTGACGGAGAAATATGATAACTGGACCATGAAGCTTGGCGGCTCGGTGGGCTACCAGTCTTACAGTCAGGATAAGAGCGCCTATTTCCCGACCAATTCGGAGTGGCAGCAGACCCTGGAGACGGCGGTGAGCAATGGGTTTGCCAAGGAAGCCTACTATTCCGCGACCTCGAAGAGCGGCATCGGCTATACCCTGCGCGCCGGGGCGGACTACAAGGTTAACAAACAGATGACGCTGGGGGGCCAGATTGGCTATGACACCTTCGGGGATTATAACGAAAGCACCGCCGGGCTCTATATCCGCTATATGTTGGGAGATCATTGATGATGACGGAGAACAATAACCCGGTGGTCACGACCTGGTTCCAGCAGCAGCAGACGCCTGCCGGATGGTTCGATCTGTTGGTTATTATGGTCGAAGGTATGTTAAATAATGCCGGCGAGCTGGAAAGCCAGCCCTTCCTGCGTCAGATGGGCGCCTCGCTGGCGGAGACCCATCCGCTGCCGGCGTCGGAGACGGTGGGAGAGCTGGAGGCGAATATCAACCGGCTGCTGACCCATTTCCACTGGGGCGTGGTGACGATTGATGTCGGTGAGGATGGCCTGCGCCTGCGCCATCAGGCGTTGCCGGTCAGCCGGGACGACGCGGGACGCGTGCGCTGGTGCAACGCGTTCTGTGCCATACTGGAGGGGTTATATTCTCGCTGGCTGCAGAGTCAGGGAGGCAGTGCTCATGTCGTTTTACAACGTGAGCGGGTGTTCTCTGTCTCTGACGTTCAGTTTCTTTACTACCATCCATAATGAGTGAATGTATGCCCCTGCGTGCTTTAGTGGCGGTGATAGTGACAACGGCAGTGATGCTGGTGCCCCGGGCGTGGGCGGATACGGCCTGGGAGCGCTATAAGGCCCGTTTTATGATGTCGGACGGCCGTATCATTGATACCGCCAATGGCAATGTGTCGCATACGGAAGGTCAGGGCTTTGCCATGCTCCTGGCGGTGGCGAATAACGATCGCCCGGCGTTCGACAAGCTGTGGCAGTGGACGGACAGCACCCTGCGCGATAAGTCTAACGGGCTGTTTTACTGGCGTTATAACCCGGTGGCGCCGGACCCTATCGCCGATAAAAACAACGCCTCTGATGGTGATACTCTCATCGCCTGGGCGCTGTTGCGTGCGCAAAAGCAGTGGCAGGACAAGCGCTACGCGATTGCCTCGGATGCCATCACCGCCTCCCTGCTGAAATATACGGTGGTGACCTTCGCCGGTCGTCAGGTGATGCTCCCGGGCGTGAAAGGGTTCAATCTCAACGACCATCTGAACCTTAATCCCTCCTATTTCATCTTCCCGGCCTGGCGCGCCTTCGCGGAGCGGACGCATCTGACCGCCTGGCGGACATTGCAGACCGACGGACAGGCGCTGTTGGGGCAGATGGGGTGGGGGAAATCACACCTGCCCAGCGACTGGGTGGCGCTGCGGGCAGATGGCAAGATGCTGCCAGCCAAAGAGTGGCCGCCGCGGATGAGTTTCGATGCGATTCGTATCCCGCTGTATCTCTCATGGGCCGATCCGCAAAGCGCTTTGCTCGCGCCGTGGAAGGCCTGGATGCAGAGTTACCCGCGCCTGCAAACCCCGGCGTGGATCAACGTCAGCACCAACGAGGTGGCACCCTGGTATATGGCCGGCGGCCTGCTGGCGGTGCGCGATCTGACGCTGGGTGAACCGCAGGAGGCGCCGCAGATTGACGACAAGGATGATTATTACTCTGCCAGCCTCAAGCAGTTGGTCTGGCTGGCGAAACAGGATCAGCGTTAGAGACGGTGATTGATTTGCCGCCTTCCCCGCCCGTAGGCATGCGGGTGGGGAAGGGAGAATGGGAACGTCTCACGATGTAAGGCCGCCAGTTTGGGCGGCCTTGTCGCTTATTGCGGATAAGGCACCCAGCTACCGCCATTCAGCTGGACATAAGGCTTGCCCTGATACTGGATGACGATGGCGTTGGCGTTTTCGGACACCGCTGCGCTCTGCGGCAGGTTTGCGACATACTGCTGCCAGTTGACGCTGTCCTCGCTGAACATTTTGCCGTCGAGGGCACGCACCACCAGCTCCGACACCGCCAGGTAACTGCTGGGCTGATCGATGATAATCGGCGCCCCTTCATGCGGCGCTTTCATGCCGAAGAATTTTACCGCCGTCGGGACGTTCGTGATCGACGGGCTCGGGATATCGCGCAGGCCAGAGACCTGCATCTTATCGCCCTTCAGCGCGCCGCCGTGTTCCGGCACCACCACCACCATCACTTTCCGCCCCGATTTCTCCAGCTCGGTGAAGAAGTTATCCAGGTCATCAAACAGCTTCTGCGCCCGCACTTTGTAGTCTGCGGTTTTGCTTTGCCCCGGGAAGTGGTTGCCGTCATGCAGCGGCAGGGTGTTATAGAAGGTGGCGCTCCGCGGATTGCTGCTGGCCTCTTCGGTCTTCAGCCAGCGGTTGAGGACCGCCAGATCCTCATACACCGGGGAGCCGTCAAACGCCTGCAGGCTGACCGGCAATCCGGTCTGGTCCATCAGCGGGCTCTGCATGCCGCCCAGCGAACGCAGTTCTTTCAGGAAGTCGCCGAACAGACCGTTATGGCCGAGCATCAGCTGCTGGTTGAAGCCGAGTTTCGCCAGGTTTTCAAACAGGTAGCAATCGGCGCCGGACGGCTGATACAGGTTGGTATGCGACAGCTGGCCGCAGCTGGCGCGCAGCAGGCGCACCGCCGCCGGGCCGCTGTAGGAGGTCGCGGAGTTAAAGTTTTTGAAGACAATATCGAAATGCTTCCACAGCGGATGGTCCATCAGACCGGCGGCTTCAATATCCGACCAGGAGAGCGAGCAGATATTGATCACCAGCAGGTCAAACGGCTGGGCATCCGCCGGCAGCTGGTCCGGGAACGGCGTTTTGCGCTTCTGCTCGGCGGCATAGAAACCGTTCAGCCAGTTGGTGAGATTGGCTGACGTCGGCGGCTCGGTCTGCGGTGGAATATCGCTGCTGGCGGGGCTGGTCGCGGTGCCAGCGGCGGCGTTGGCCCCGGTAT